>Ga0208081_1000324_pt1 | contig 11747 bp, 9 predicted proteins | sample NGESurshal092012_6_FD_184479 | JGI IMG/M metagenome (GOLD analysis project Ga0208081, IMG submission 184479) | Arctic peat soil microbial communities from Barrow, Alaska - NGEE Surface sample 415-1 shallow-092012 (SPAdes) | ecosystem: Environmental > Terrestrial > Soil > Wetlands > Peat ...
TGATAAATCTGATCTGTCTTAAGAATAGAATCGCTTTTGTAGTAAAAAACATAAACCTTTATTCTTGAAGACTCAACCATTGGATAAAAATCATTGGGGCATTAAAAATAATGATTTCAGAATATTTTCTACATCCTTAGCGAACAAATATTTTTATCCCAACATTTACAAATAACTTTGCAAAACCGCTGTGAACTACTCATTGAAATTACTACATTCTGATAATAAATTGCACTATATATTATCTTGATCCGTTGAAATCTCTCCCCCAAATTCATAACTTTGCTGCATTGAAATTATTGAGAAACGAAATAAAGGTTAAAGCTGAGGAATTTCTACCTCCTGAGTGTAAATAATTGAATAATTATAACTATGAATACACTTACATCTCAGATTTATAGAGTTGTCGTTCCAAAATTTATACGAAAGAAAATCCTTGCTAAAAAGCTTCCGATCTCCATTTTAAAATATTACGAAGGCCTTCCTGAAGCTCCTTCAGAAGAAATTAAATCAGTACTGAATTATTTGAGAACAAATCCTATTGCTGTATTTCCATATGATTTTCAGAATCAATATATTGCCGAAGATATTGAAGTTTTTGATGATCATGACAAAGGGTTGCGCTATGTTTTACTTGATGGTAAAAGGCTCTATTTCAAAAAAAGGTGGAACAAACGAAAAATCAGAAACCTATTTAATTTGTTATCAAAAGAACAGGATATTCGGAGCCCGCATAGATACCTGACCGAGCAATTTAAGTTTGATGATGGTGAAGTGCTTGTTGATGTTGGAGCTGCTGAAGGTAATTTTGCTTTAAGTGTTGTAGAAAAAGCTTCGCGGCTCATTCTTTTCGAAGCTGATAAAGAGTGGATCGAGCCACTGAAAGCTACTTTTGAGCCTTGGAAAAATAAGGTGTTGATAGTAAATAAATTCGTGAGTGATGTAACCCACTCCCGCAATATTAGGCTCGACGATTTTATATCCATTGAAGAGGCCGGAATATTTCTAAAAATTGATATCGAAGGAGCTGAGTCGAGATTATTAAAGGGCTGTAAACGAATTTTTGCGGAGCAAAAACCACTTAAAGTAGCTATTTGCACCTACCATAAACAAGAGGATGAGAAAAAGTTTTTGTCGCTGTTGATTGAAAATGGCTTCGAAACATCACATTCTGATGGCTTTATGCTTTTCTACTACGATAAAAAAATGAAAGCTCCTTATTTCAGAAGAGGCTTGATCAGGGCAGAAAGAAAGTAAAATTATAAAGTAGAATATGATCATCCTCTGATTTTCACAAAACTGTGATTTGTCATCCTTTGCCTTCATTCAACAGTGGAAGGATCTGCGTTTACTTTTCCCACCTGGGGGAAAGTGAAAGGGGGTATTAGACTTGTTAAATCAAATGACCTATTATAGAATTTTCAAAGAAATAGTTAATCCCCGCTAATTTTGTAAATTTGAAACTCAAATTATTCCGGCCGGAAAGAATTATAACGATGCTTATAGACGGAAAATATTACCAGAGTATCTGGCTCGACGAAAATGATAAAGGTAAAGTCATGGTTATTGACCAGCATAAACTTCCTTTTTTCTTTGAGACTAAAGAGCTCTGTTCAGTCGAAGATGTTTTTAATGCTGTCAGGGATATGACCATCAGGGGAGCTCCCCTGATAGGTGCCGCAGGTGCTTTCGGAATGTACCTGGCAACCCTTGAAATAACTCATCACACAAGCATCAGCAGTCATCTCAGCAATGCCGCAGGCTATCTTGTTTCCTGCCGCCCTACCGCTGTGAACCTGTCATGGGCTGTAAATTATACACTGAAAAAATTATCCGGGATTACAGATCCGGAATTGCTTTCAGAAACAGCAATGAATACTGCACTTGAAATTTGTCAGACGGAAAAAGATAACTGCAGGAAGATAGGCGAACATGGATTAGATATAATAAGGGAGATCAGCGAAAAGAAGGACGGAAAAGCTGTGAACATACTTACCCACTGCAACGCCGGATGGCTTGCATGTATCGATTATGGAACAGTTACTGCTCCGGTTTATTTTGCTCATGAGAAAGGAATTCCCGTACATGTCTGGGTTGATGAGACGCGTCCGAAAAACCAGGGGGCCAGGCTGACTGCCTGGGAACTTGGGAAACAGGGTGTGCCATATACCCTTATAGTTGACAACACAGGTGGGTATCTTATGCAGAAAGGAATGGTCGATCTGGTATTCACCGGCTGCGACCGGGCTACAAGAAAAGGAGATATTGCTAACAAGATCGGGACATATCTTAAAGCTGTAGCTGCATTTGACAATAATGTTCCTTTCTATTCTTTATTTCCATCCACATCAATTGATTTCAACCTTTATGATGGCCTGAAAGAAATTGTTGTTGAAGAACGTGATCAGGATGAAGTAACTTCAGTTTCCGGTTTCGCTGACGGGGAGATTAAATCCGTTCGTATCTGTCCTGATGATTCAAAGGCTGGCAACTGGGGATTTGATATTACGCCCGCAAGGCTTGTTACCGGATTGATAACCGAAAAAGGAGTCTGCAGGGCGGATGAAAAAAGTATTAAGAAATTATTTTCAGATAAATTCAAATAAAATGGAAGGGGTTGTAAAATTTAATTGCCACTGGAGCCAGTCAGGTCCCGTTATTTCTGACGAACAATATGAAATAATAAATTACTGGAGAGAAATACTCTACAATATGGACCTGATAGGTGCCTATGAAAACGGAGTCGGCTTTGGAAATATTAGTATGAGGATAAGAGGAGGGAACCAGTTTGTGATTACGGGTTCTGCCACCGGAGAGATACCGGAGCTGGAGCCGGGTCATTATGTTAAAGTCAATTCATTCAATATTGATGATAATGCTGTACAGTGTACCGGACCATTGAAAGCTTCGTCCGAGTCGCTGACACATGCTGCAATTTATTTGGCCGATCCCGGAGCAAATGCTGTAATCCATGTTCATAGCATCGACCTGTGGAACGAGCTTATTTATAAAGTGCCGACAACCAATCCTTCAATGGATTATGGAACAATTGGGCTTGCAAAGGATGTCTTCAGACTGTTCAGCGAATCAGATGTGATCGAAAAGAGAATAATTATTATGGCAGGCGACAGGGCAGGCATTCTTTGCTTCGGTCACGATATGGATGAAGCAGTTAATGTCCTGATGCAATACCTGAAAAAAGAAGGATAAAATATTACATTTACATGAAACCATAAATTAAAAATAAAGATGAAAACAAAGATCCTTATCTTATCAATCCTGTTTAGCGTAATTGGAATTTCATGCAAACCCAAGGCACCTGTACAACCGGCACAGCCCTCACAGCCTGAAGCAGTTGTTCAGACTCCTGATTATCAGAAAATGATTAATGCAAAAGTCTTTATTAAGCCCGGAAAAGAGGCTGATTTTATTTCGGCTGCAAAAATGATGATTGAAAATTCAAACAAGGAAGAAGGGTGTCTGGGTTATATGCTTTATCAGGACCCGTATGAAAAAACAAATTTCATCTTTGTCGAAAAATATAAAAATCAGGCTGCAATAGATGTGCATTTTACGACCCCATATTTCAAAGAATTTGGCACGATAACAGCTGATATGACCAGCAAGCCGATGGAGATAAAGATATTTGACATTGCCAGCGAAAAGTAAAGTAACCGGATTCCCCTACTTCCTGGGTGTCATAATTCCAGAGTAATTGAATTTTCTCCGACACCAAGGCTTGTAAGTTGTTGCTTTACAGCATCCATCATAGGCGGAGGGCCGCATAAATAAAAATTTCTATTGGAATCACCAATATTGGCTTTAAGAAAATCCGCGGTGATCATTCCGTGGAAATAACCATTATCGTTTTCATCCGATAAAATATTGATAAATGCATTACCCAGCATATCTCTTAATTCATGCTCAAGTATAATATCGGCTTTTGTTTTATTTGCAAAGATCAGTGTGTTGCCGGAGATCTCATTTTTTGACAGGAGATCCCTGAAAATGGAAATAAAAGGAGTAATTCCTGCGCCGCCTGCTATAAAAATGCCTTTGCCCTTATAGGAAATAGCACCCCAAACATCTCTGATTATCAGTTCAGCACCAGGTTTAAGTTTCCCAAGCTCATTTGTAACCCCGTTATGAGAAGGATAGATTTTGATTGTAAATTCAAGATAAGGCTCTCTGTTTAAACATGTAAATGTAAAGGGTCTTTTTTCATCCCTTAATTCAGAGCTATTTATCGATACATCGGTAGCCTGACCTGGAATAAATGAATATCCCTCCGGTTTTTCAACCTGAAACCGTTTAACATCATGTGTTACCTGCTCGATACGGAGGATCCTGACGATATGTTCTTCCATCTTTTATAGCTTTGATTACTAAACAATTTAAACCGTTTATTGTTTTAACATTTCACTATTGACAGTTTCAAAGGAAAGCTTCCAAATAATAATTCTGAAAATAAGCTCTCTTATCGTGTGCTCAATATGTTAATTATCTTTATTCCTGCTGTTGCATGCACTATTATCGGCAAGCAACATTCAATTTAATTGGTCAAATGGGGTCATCAGGGTGATCATTACATCATTTTTTAGTAGATTAACTGGGAATTAAATAAATTAGGGAAATGAAAAAAACATTTTTCTTAACCATTCTCATTTTAGGCTTTCTGCCTTTAAGTGCCCAGAAGACTGAAGTTCTCTATTTGTCTGGCCTTGACAAGGATCATACTGTTCAATGGGATTTTTTCTGCACAAATGGTCGTAATAGCGGCAAATGGAGCAAGATAGCTGTCCCTTCAAACTGGGAACTGCAAGGGTTCGGATCCTATTTATACGGAAAAACCAATATGGGTGCTAACGAAAAGGGACTCTATAAGTATGAGTTTGCCATCAATAAAAACTGGCAGAAGAAAAATGTTTACATTGTATTTGAAGGGTCAATGACTGATACCGATGTGAAAATAAACGGTAAGTCCGCGGGTCCCGTTCACCAGGGAGCATTTTACCGTTTTAAGTATGATATATCTGAACTTTTGAATTTTAGCGGAAAGAATCTTCTTGAAGTTACGGTAAGCAAAGAATCATCTAACGAAAGTGTCAACAGGGCGGAACGGTTAGCTGACTACTGGGTTTTTGGCGGGATCTTTCGTCCTGTTTACCTCGAAGCACTCCCCATGCAATTTATAGACCGTTTAGCAATTGATGCCAGAGCAGATGGCTCTTTCCGTATGGATGTTTTCACAATGGGTAACGGCAAGGCTAAAACAGTAAAAACGCAAGTTCAGACGCTTGACGGAAAATCCTTTGGACCAGCCATGGTCGCAGATATCGGAGATGCTCAGGGCAAAGCAACAGTAAAAGGTATGGTTGCAAATCCGGCTCTCTGGAATCCGGAATTTCCCAACATGTACCAGGTAATTGTGAGGCTTATGAATGGGAAAAAAGTCATACATCAGGTGGTTCAGAAATTTGGATTCAGGACTGTTGAAGTGCGTTTAAGTGACGGTATTTATGTCAATGACCGTAAAGTGATGTTCAAAGGAGTCTGCCGCCACACCTTCTGGCCCTCTTCGGGAAGGACAAGCAGCAAAAAGCTTGCTGTTGAGGACGTTAATCTTATGAAGGATATGAATATGAATGCTGTCAGGATGAGTCATTATCCTCCCGATCAGTACTTTCTTGATGTATGCGACTCACTTGGTTTGTTTGTGCTCGATGAGCTGGCTGGCTGGCAAAAGTCTTACGATACTCCGACTGCAAAAAGACTGGTCAGGCAGATGGTTGAACGAGATGTAAATCATCCATCTGTTATTCTTTGGGACAATGGTAACGAAGGAGGATTTAACAAGGATGTCCGCGGTGATTATTCACTTTATGATCCTCAGAAGCGGATAGTAATTGAGCCATGGTCTAAAATAAATGGGACAGATACAAAACATTACCCAAAATATGATTATGTTGAAAATGCCCTAACCAGGGGTAAAGATATTTTCTTTCCGACCGAATTTCTCCACGGGCTATTTGACGGAGGTCATGGTGCGGGTCTTGACGACCAGTGGAACATGATGCTCTCCAGCCCCCTGTCAGCAGGTGCATTCCTATGGGTATATGCCGATGAAGGCGTGGAACGCAGAGATAAAAATGACTCAATTGATACAAACGGGAATTCTGCCCCCGATGGCATACTTGGTCCTTATCACGAAAAGGAAGGCAGTTTTTACACAGTTAAAGAAATATGGTCGCCTGTCAGTTTTAAAGAAACTGCTATTAATTTTGATTTCAATGGAAAATTTGAGGTGACAAACAGGTTTTTATATTCCAATTTAAATCTATGTAAATATTCTTATGAACTTGTAAGGTATAATAAAACTTTTCCCATAGCAGATCTTGAAAAGCAAGGCGGAACTATTCAGCCCCCTGATATAGCTGTTGGTGAAAGAGGCCTGCTAAGCCTGGATCTTCCTCCTGACTGGAAAAGATATGATGTACTGTATATTACTGCAAACGACCGGTATGGCCGCAACATTAACACATGGTCGTGGAATATTACACAACCTGAAGATTTTGTTTCCCGGCTGGTAGTCACAAATCAGGATAGCGTTATGGCAACCGAAATTGACACGCTTTTAATTCTGTCTTCCGGAAAAACCGTGGTTACTTTCAATAAAAAATCGGGATTAATTGCAGACATAAAGAATAATAATAAAACAATTTCTTTTGGCAACGGATTGCAATTCGCTGGTTTCACCTCTGCTTTTAAAGAGATGAAATATTACAATCTGGAGAATAAATATGTTATTGAGCTTTCATATGAAAACGCTTGCCATGCTGTATGGACCATGCTGCCGGGTGGATGGCTGCAACTCGATTATGAATACCGGCCTAATGGTTTATTGGATTTTGCAGGAATAACTTTCTCTTATCCCGAAAACCTGGTAGCGGGCGCAACACTTCTTGCAAACGGGCCATATCATGTCTGGAAAAACCGGTTGAAAGGTACGCAGTTTGGTCTTTTCAACAAGCCCTATAATAATACAATTACAGGGCAGACATGGGAATACCCTGAATTTAAAGGCTACTATTCCAACTTCTATGCTGTTGAGGTACGAACCAGGGAGTTGCCGATAACAGTTGTTACAGCTACCAGTGGTTTGTTCCTCCATATGTTTACTCCTGAACCGGCTATATATTCAATGGGAGTAAGGGGTACAATGAACCCTCCGTTCCCTTCCGGAAATATCTCTTTTTTGAATGGAATAAGCGGTATTGGCACAAAATTCTCAACGGCAGAAGAAGAAGGACCCCAGGGCCGGAAAAATATCTTTGATGCAAATAATGAGCCAATGAAAGGGACATTGTATTTCAGGTTTGGGGAATAATATCTTCTCGCTTAATTGAAAATAGTTAATTATCCAAATCTTTTTAAAATAAGATCTTTATGAAAAACAGTAAACAAACTTATCTCAAGAAACGGCAATATTTTTTAGCAGTATTGACATTAATTGTTTTTCTCAATTCTACCATCTTGGCTCAGATTCCGATGCATTCACCCGACAATAATCAGGCTTTGTTAAATGAACCGCTTGACATCAGTGGTGATTTTCGAAATTTTTCAAATACATATTACCTGGCAGATAGTCTTTCTTCATTTGATCCCAAGACAGGTAAAGGCGAGATCACCTACAAGCGTTTCGAATACTCTACACGGCAAGCCTTTGACAACATGCTGGCAGTGTTGAAACCAGTAAACCCAAATGAATTTCCGACTCTTGAGTATGCCATTTCTCCTGCCCTCCCCTTCTCAATTGAGTTCATATCACCACGTACGGTTCGCATTCGGGCTAGCTCCCGCATCCAGGTAAGGCCGGAAAAGGAGTCACTTATGCTGGTCAATGGCTTTGTGAAACCGGATAACAGCGCCTGGCAATACAGTAAGGCTGACAATGGTTTTCGTTATAAGAGCCCTTATGGCTCCGTGATTATTACTGAATTTCCATGGCGTATTGAAATACTCAATGGAGAAGGGAAACCGATTACACACACCATTCATAATACAGATGGTTCAGAAACGTTTACACCGTTATTGCCATTTTCTTTTGTGCGCCGCGCATCTGATTATTCCACAAGCATGTCGGCTGTATTTTCTCTTTCACCTGGTGAAAAGATCTTTGGATGCGGCGAGTCATTTACGGAATTTGATAAAAGAGGTCAGAAGGTTGTTTTATGGACAGATGATGCCAATGGCACACAAAACGAAACTATGTACAAACCTGTCCCGTTTTTCCTGAGCAGTCGGGGATACGGTGTTTTTATGCACACATCATCACCCATTACATGCGATTTTGGTAAATATTACAGCGGCATCTATTCCCTGATGATTGGTGATGACGAAGCAGACATTTTCATATTTCTTGGGGAGCCAAAAGATATACTGAATGAATATACAAATCTTACCGGAAAAGCACCAATGCCTCCGTTATGGTCGTTTGGATTCTGGATGAGCCGTATCACATATTTTTCAGAAGCTGAAGGACGTGAAGTCACAAAAAAACTCAGGGAAAATAAGATACCGAGCGATGTTCTTCACTTTGATACCGGGTGGTTCGAAACAGACTGGAGATGTGATTATCAATTCTCAAAAACACGCTTTAAAGATGCTGGTAAAATGATGGCCGATTTTAAATTAATGGGTTTCCGGACCAGTCTCTGGCAACTACCATACTTCGTCCCTAAAAACACTTTATTCCCCGAAATTATTGAAAAGGAACTTTTCGTAAAAGACAGGAAAGGCAATCTGCCGTATGAAGATGCTGTTCTTGATTTTTCGAATCCTTCTGCCATCAAATGGTATCAGGATAAAATTGCAGGATTATTGCGTCAGGGTGTCAGTGTTATTAAAGCTGATTTCGGAGAAGCTGCACCACGCGATGGTTTATATTTTTCGGGTCAAACCGGGTTTTATGAGCACAACCTTTATCCACTCCGTTACAATAAGACAGTAGCTGAAATAACAAAGCAGATAAACGGAGAAAATATAATATGGGCTCGCAGTGCATGGGCTGGCAGCCAGCGTTATCCTGTTCATTGGGGCGGTGATCCTGCCAATACCAACACTGCAATGGCAGCCACACTCAGAGCTGGACTATCAATAGGCTTATGTGGATTTTCGTTTTGGGCCCATGATATAGGTGGATTTGTCAATAAGAAGCCAGAGGATATTTATCGTCGCTGGACACCATTTGGAATGCTAACTTCACATACACGCAGCCATGGCGCTCCACCAACCGAACCATGGGAATATGGGGTGGATTTTATGAATGCATTCCGGCTTGCCGATGAGATGAGATATAAGCTTATGCCCTATATTTATTCCCAGGCAAAAGATTGTACTGAACGCGGACTCCCGATGCTGAGAGCACTTTTTATTGAATACCCCGACGATCCGGGTTCCTGGACAGTGGATGATGAATATCTGTTTGGATCAGATATGCTTGTTGCTCCGTTATTTGAAAATACTACAAATCGTGATGTATATTTTCCTCCCGGGCAGTGGATTGACTATCAGACAGGTAAAGTATATACCGGCGGTTGGCATAGTATTGAGGCAGGGAAAATTCCAATTATCGTTATGGTGCGCGAAGGAGCTGTTATTCCACACATCGCTCTTGCTCAATCAACTGCACAGATGGATTGGTCTAATCTCGAACTCATAGTTTACGCATCAGACTCACCGAAAGTGTCTGGCTTAGTCTGCCTTCCGTCTGATAACGGACTTCATATGATTTCCCTGGTAAAAAGAGGTGGGTACTTTGTTTTGGAGAAAGATCCGTTTGCAGGAAAAGTTAACTGGAAAGTTAAACTATATTCAAAATGAAAAAGTCCTTTATCATACTCAATCTTCCTCAAGAATGGGGTATCTATGATGGATTTGGCAAAAACAGTAAATTATTAATTCAGGTGTAATACTATGTATAATATGACGAAAACTAAAGTGTTGTTACTGATGGCAGCCATTATCTGCATTGTAACTTTTATGACAGCCGGATCCTCCCTGGGCCAGGCAGGTGTAAGAACAATTCCGAAGATTGTCGAAAAGGATAACCGTCATGCATTAATTGTTGATGGACAACCATTCGTAATGCTTGGTGGCCAGGCACACAATTCCAGTGCATGGCCCGGCATGTTACCCCAGGTTTGGTCGGCTGTTAAAGCCATGCATGCCAATACTCTTGAAGTTCCAATATACTGGGAGCAGATAGAGCCTCAACCTGGAAAGTACGATTTTTCTCTTGTAGATACGCTTCTTAAGCAAGCACGTCAGAATAATGTACGTCTGGTGCTTCTCTGGTTCGCCACCTGGAAAAACGGCAGTAATCACTATATGCCTGAATGGATGAAACGTGAAGCTTTAAAGTATCCTAACATTAGCGGCAGAAACGGACAACCGGTTGATTCACCTTCGCCACACACCCAGGCTGCCATGGAAGCTGATGCAAAAGCATTCGCTTCAGTGATGGGATATTTGAAGAAGGCCGACATGCAGTTTACCGTCCTGATGGTACAAGTCCAAAACGAACCCGGTTCCTGGGGAAGCGTACGCGATTATTCAGCCGCAGCCCAAAAACTATTCGAGGGCCGGGTGCCGGATGCACTGCTTAAACCAGAAGTTCTTAAAGCGTTGAACAGACCTGTTGATGCTAAGGGAACATGGCAGCAGGTCTTTGGAAGTGACGCTGACGAGTATTTTCATGCATGGTCAGTCGCCCGATATATAGAGTATGTTGCAGCAGCGGGCAAAGCTGTGAATCAGCTGCCATTATACGTCAATGCAGCCCTTCGTGATCCGATAACCAACCCAAGCGCCTCAACTTACGAAAGCGGAGGCCCAACCGATAATGTGATCCCGATCTGGAAGGCAGCAGCACCTTCGATTGATTTACTGGCTCCTGACATCTATCTTTCCGGCAGCGATAAAGTGCTGAAGGTGATCGAGCTGTACTCCCGGCCCGATAATGCATTGTTCGTACCTGAAATAGGCTCCAACGGGGTAAATGCACGTTACTTTTACTCTGTGCTTGCACATGGGGGTATTGGCTTTTCACCGTTTGGCATAGACAGAAATGGACAGGGTACAGAAGAAGAAAATGCTGCTCGTCTTGCTCCAATTTCACAGGAGTATCTCATGGCTGCACCTATGATGCGTGAGCTGGCAAAATGGGCCTTTGAAGGGAAAATTAAGACCGTTGTGGAGGGGGAAGATCATGCAGAACAAACCATTGACCTCGGCTTATGGCAAGCCACAGTATCGTTCGGTGCTTCAAGAAGGAACACGGTACAAGCCAATGCCCAGCCGATAAGCAAAGCAATGGTGGTACAACTGGCCGAGAACGAATTTTTGCTGATTGGTACTCTCTGCCACTTTACTTTTAAGCCTCTTGGTGCCAATGCGGGTAAAGCATGGCAATACCTGAAGGTAGAAGAGGGCCGATATGAGAACGGAATTTTTAAACTCCTGCGTATCCTCAATGGTGATGAGACAGATTGGGGCGGACCACGCTGCGGTTCTGTACCTGTTGTTTTGCGTGCCACATTAACAACACGGTGATCCTCATTTTTTTGTCTCTCAATTAATTAACTCAAAATGTAGCCTATAAATGGTAAAGATCCCTGGCTTATCAAATATTTTTTAAAACATTTTTCAACAGGGATTGTTATGCATAAAGAATAATATCTTATAGT
>Ga0208081_1000327_pt1 | contig 11720 bp, 11 predicted proteins | sample NGESurshal092012_6_FD_184479 | JGI IMG/M metagenome (GOLD analysis project Ga0208081, IMG submission 184479) | Arctic peat soil microbial communities from Barrow, Alaska - NGEE Surface sample 415-1 shallow-092012 (SPAdes) | ecosystem: Environmental > Terrestrial > Soil > Wetlands > Peat ...
TTATTGTTGTTGTCGTATTCTATTGTAACCTGTGACTTGGCATCTGGCCTGAGGTATTTCATCACCTTACCCTCGCGCCTGATGGCTGCAAGCTCCTGGAGAAGCCTGTGTGCAAGCTCTATGCTCAGAGGCATATAGTTGTCCATCTCGCGGCAGGCATAACCGAACATCATACCCTGGTCGCCGGCACCCTGCTCTTCGGGCTTTTCCCTCATTACTCCCTGGTTTATATCCGGAGACTGCTCGTGTATTGTCGAGACCACACCGCACGAATCGCTGTCAAAACGGTATTCGGCTTTTGTATATCCGATCTTGCGGATCACATTTCTTGCAGTTTCCTGTACATCGACCCATCCTGTTGTTCTCACTTCGCCTCCGCATACTGCAAGTCCTGTCGTTACAAATGTCTCACAGGCAACTTTTGACTCCGGGTCCCATTTAAGGAACTCATCGAGAAGTGCATCTGAAATCTGGTCGGCTACTTTATCGGGGTGACCCTCTGAAACTGATTCTGAAGTAAATAAATATCCCATGGTTTAATAATTAATTAACCAATAAACTCTAGCTCACTTTAGCTCACTTTTAAACAAAAGGGGGGAAGATTGGTTGACGGAAAAAGGAATTTTTAAGCATTTTAGCATTTTTTCCTGTGGTTGCAATCAGTACAAATCTTTCCACCTGATAATTATGGCACAAAGCAAGCAAAAAAAAATCAATAAAAAAAGTATCAAATTATTAGATATTATTCGTAGTAATGAACTTGTGCTTGAAAATCAATTATTTGCCCCACCCCTAAAGGGAGTAATTGATTTTCTTCGCACCCTTTAGGGATGGGGCTGACGAAGAAAATCAAAAAAAGAAATGAACGAATATTGTAATTGATCAGATTATCCCTTAGTCAGGTGTCTGAAAACCTCTTCCAGGTTGCTCACCTCCTTCTGCATAGAAAGGACGGTAAGATTGTTACTCACTGCGAATGAGAATATGACAGGACGTATATCTGCTTCACCTTCAGCCTCGATAACCCAGCGATCCTTTCCCCTCAGCTGAACCCTGATGACATTGGGGATGCCAAGCAGTGCATGTTCAGTGACTCCCTTGTCAAATTCAACATTTATGACCTGGTACGGACGGCTTATTTTTGAATAGATGTTGCTCTTCTCCTCGTCTGCCACAATCTTTCCTTTATCAATCAGGATAATCCTGCTGCATATGGCTTCGACCTCCTGCATGATATGCGTTGAAAGAAGAATTGTCTTTTCCTTCCCTGCATCGCGGATCAGGTTACGGATATCGACAATCTGGTTCGGGTCAAGGCCGCTTGTAGCCTCATCAAGGAGGAGAACGCCGGGGTCATGGATAAGGGCCTGTGCAAGGCCGACCCTCTGCCTGAATCCTTTTGAGAGAGCGCCTATCTTCTTATTCTGCTCCGGGACAAGACCGGTTGTTTCAATGATATTATCTATCCTTCTTTTTGTCTCTTTTCCCAGCTTATAAACAGAGGCTACGAAACCCAGGTATTCCCTCACATACATTTCAGGATAGAGGGGATTGTTCTCAGGGAGATATCCTATATTTTTTCGTATTTCGATATTATCGGCTGAGGTTTCGGTTCCGTTCACATGTACCTTCCCGGAAGATGCCGGGATAAACCCGGTTATGATCTTCATCATTGTCGATTTGCCTGCCCCGTTGGGACCAAGGAAAGCAACTATCTCGCCTGTCTTCACCTCAAATGAAACATCATCGAGAGCTTTCTGTTCCCCATATAGCTTTGTAACTCCCGTGACAAGGATGGACATAAATCTTTTATTAATCTCCCTGGAAGATAATGTAATGATTATGCTCCCCAGCCACCCATGAACTGTGCAGTGCTTGCAAATGATGAGAGCGGATTGACACAGCAGACAGGTATCTTAGAGCTGTTAGCTATGATATATTGCTCCGATGCTCCGATCATATAATCGGCAAATGTAATATTCTTTGTTGTCACAATTAATACCAGGTCAGCATTTATCTTCTGTGCAAACTCGAGGGTCTGTTCAGCAAAGTCACCTTTTGGCACCTCATGTATCTCATACTCGATATTGTTCTGTATGAAATACTTGATCGCATAATTGAGGTTGATCTTCGTCTTTTTGATCAGGATATTGTCGGTCGATACTGCAACAAGCATATGTATCTTCGATTCAAAATACTTGCCCATGTAGATCGCCATCCTGATCTTCTCCTTGTTCTCCTTCTTGAAATCGACAGGGAAAACGATATTGTGATACCGCTCCTGATCATTTGGCGGATCCTGCACAACAATGAAAGGAACTTTCGACCCGACAATCACCTTTAGCGCCCAGCTGCCGGTGAGTCTCTGCATGCCCTTCATCCCGTGGGTGCCCATTACAACAAGGCTCACTTCCTTTTCTCTTTCCTTTTCCTTGTCATTCACAAAATGAGATATCGCACTGAAAATGGTTCCCTTTGAAATATGAACTGAAATGGGCATATTGAACCTGGCGCCGCTCTCATTCGCAATCACCTTCAGGGCCGCCATTCTCTGTCCCTGTTCATTCGGCTTTATAGCCTTATCAACAATATGAAGAAGGCATATTTCATCGTGGACCATACGGCTTATCTTGACAGCATGAGCCAATGCGTGTTCTGCAACAGGAGTAAAATCCCATGGAACTACTATAATTTTCTGTTTCTCATCCATAGCAATTATAAATTTTCAATTTAACTCAAAGTTATTCAGATTTTATCAATATTCAAATCAATCAGCTTTCCCCCTGATTGATTCACCATTAATAACGCAGGATCTGATTTTTTGTTTTATTACCCTCCGGCCCACTACCTGCCTTTTTGATTTACCTGTACTCACCCCCCGGCCCCCTCTCTACTTCGTAAAGAGGGGGAGTTGTATAGTATAGATTCTATTAATATCAGGAAATAGAATCAAGAAAAGATTTTATGTTTACAAGAACCTCGTTCATGTTTTTCAGCTCATCATTTTTAATCCTTAAAATGTGAATTCCAAGATTTATTAATTCACCATCCCTGAATTGATCATAATCTTCTCTTTCATCATGGATAGGACCATCAAGTTCTATAACTGCCTTTTTTGAGCTGCAATAAAAATCTGCAATAAAATAATTCAGCCTTATTAAATCTCCTTTATAAATTATCGGATGCTGTCTTAGAAACTTATACCCTGACAATTTTCTGTTCTTTAATTCATCCCAAAGAAGAATTTCTGACTCTGTAAGGCAGTTTCTTAATTCACGCGCATGTTTTTTAATAGCAGCAAAATCAAAATTTCTTGACCTTGACATATTTAAATTAACCTTAAAGTAAATATATAAAATCCTAATAACTTACAACTTACCTTCCCCCTCTTTACGAAGTAGAGAGGGGGAAAAGAAGGGGGTGAGTACAGGAGAGATAGAGAGGGGGTTGGAGGCTAAGCCCCCCTTTAGGGGGCAGCCATCCGGCACCAGACGGATGGCGGGGGTTATCTATAAAATCATTTATTACTAAAAATGGCCTCTGCGCACAAAAATTGTGCCATCAATTTATTATTTTTGCCTGATTATTTTTATTCAACAAAATGAAACGGACAAAAATTAAAGCATTATTATCATCGCCTCATACAGGATCGGAAGTGCTGGTGAAGGGTTGGGTGAGAACAAAAAGGGGTAATAAAAATATTTCTTTCATTGCTCTTAATGACGGATCGACCATAAATAATATACAGGTTGTTGCCGAGGCATCGCTGTTTGACGAGAACTTCATGAAGGACGTCACAACAGGCGCCTGTCTTGCCGTAGAAGGTAAACTGGTTGAATCACAAGGCCAGGGACAGAATGTCGAGATCATCGCATCTTCCATCGAGCTTTACGGAAAATGCGATGCCGAGACATATCCTCTTCAGAAAAAGGGACACTCCATGGAGTTCCTCCGCGAGATAGCTCATCTTCGTCCGAGGACAAATACTTTCGGCGCTGTTTTCAGGATAAGACACGCTATCGCATTTGCAATACATAAATATTTCAACGATAAGGGATTCTTTTACCTGCACACCCCTGTCATCACCGGAAGCGATGCTGAAGGTGCAGGTGAAATGTTCCATGTCACAACCATGGATCTCGATAACATCCCTCACCTGAAAGATGGCTCCGTTGACTTCAGCAGCGATTTCTTCGGCAAGCCTGCAAACCTGACCGTCTCCGGTCAGCTTGAGGGCGAGCTTGGCGCTCTTGCACTTGGCGATATATATACCTTCGGCCCCACATTCAGGGCTGAGAACTCAAATACGCCAAGACACCTCGCCGAGTTCTGGATGATAGAACCCGAGATGGCCTTCTATGATCTCACCGACAACATGGACCTGGCCGAGGATTTCGTGAAGTACCTCATCAGGTATGCCCTTGAAAACTGCATGGAAGATCTCGCATTTTTCAACAACATGATAGACAAGAATCTGCTGGAGAGACTCAATTTTGTTGTAAACAATGAGTTCGTCAGGCTTACTTATACCGAGGCAATGGATATCCTCACCACCTCAGACAGGAAGTGGGATTACCCGGTATCCTGGGGCAGCGACCTGCAGGCCGAGCACGAGAGATACCTCGTCGAGGAGCATTTTAAGCGTCCTGTCATCCTTACCGACTATCCGAAAACCATAAAGGCGTTCTACATGAAACAGAACGACGATAATAAAACCGTCAGGGCTATGGATGTACTCTTCCCCGGAATCGGCGAGATCATCGGAGGCTCCCAGAGAGAGGAGAATTACGATAAGCTCCTGGCAAGGGTGAAGGAACTGAAGCTTCCTGAAAAAGATCTCTGGTGGTATCTCGAAACGAGAAAATTCGGTACGGCGCCTCACAGCGGCTTCGGCCTGGGATTCGAAAGAATGATCCTCTTCGTTACCGGAATGGCAAACATCCGCGATGTGATTCCTTTCCCGAGAACTCCGAAGAACGCAGAATTTTAGGCGTCATATCTTATCCGCTTAATTTGCATAAGGGATGTTAAAGCAGAGGTTACAGCAGAAATTGCTTCAGAAGCTTTCTCCGCAGCAGATCCAGATGATCAAGCTGCTGGAAGTCCCTACGCTGCAGATTGAACAACGCATAAAAAAGGAACTTGAAGAGAACCCTGCCCTCGAGGAGGGACCTGAAGATGAAGAGGTACCTTCAACTGAAGAAGATGGCGAAGAAGAACGGGTTGAGGAGAATGATAAGGACAATGATGAATTCACCCTCGATGATTACATTGAGGAAGATGATATCCCTGAATACCGCCTCCAGGCAAACAACTACAGCAAGGACGACGAGAAGAGATCGGAAATTCCTTTTGCAGGTGCATCATCATTCCAGGAACATCTTGAATCGCAGCTGGCGCTTCGCGACCTTACCGATAAGCAGAAAATTCTTGGTGAATATATAATCGGTAATATCGACGAGGATGGCTACCTGAGAAGAGAGCTGGCAAGCATCGTCGACGATATGGCTTTCCTTCAGAATGTAACTACCACCGAAGAAGAGCTTGAGGATGTCCTTAAAATAATCCAGGATCTTGAACCTGCAGGCGTCGGCGCCCGCACCCTCAGGGAATGTCTTCTGCTTCAGCTTGAGAAGAAGGATCACTCTCAGCCGGCCCTGAAACTTGCTCATTCAATTATCAGGGACCATTTTGAAGAGTTTTCCAAAAGACACTACGACAAGATTATAATCCGTCTGGGCATCGCCGAAACTGAACTTAAAGCTGCCATTGAACAGGTTCTTAAGCTGAACCCAAAACCGGGAGGCGTCTACAGCGACCCTTTCACCAAAATATCACAGCCCATCATCCCCGATTTCATCCTTGAGCTTTCTGAAGACGGCTTCGACCTTCATCTTAATTCAAGAAACCTTCCTGAACTGAGGCTCAGCTCTGCATACAATGAAATGCTGCGCGACTATTCCAGGGGCAAGAGCAATAAGAAGGAGATGAAGGATGCAGTACAGTTTGTAAAGCAGAAAATCGACTCCGCAAGGTGGTTTATTGATGCGATCAAACAGAGACAAAACACCCTTCTGCTGACAATGAATGCCATTCTTGAGTACCAGAAGGAGTATTTTATCGATGGCGACGAGACGAAGCTGAAACCCATGATCCTCAAAGACGTTGCCGAGATGACGGATCTCGATATCTCGACGGTATCAAGGGTGGCAAACAGTAAATATATTCAGACTCATTTCGGCATCTTCCCTCTCAAATTCTTCTTCTCCGAAGGATTGCAGACCGACAGCGGCGAAGAGGTCTCAACCAGGGAGATAAAAAGGATCCTGCAGGACTGCATCGATAATGAGAAAAAAAGAAAACCGCTGACTGATGAACGGCTTACCGAGATTCTCCAGGAGAAAGGATACCAGATAGCCCGCCGTACAGTTGCAAAATACCGCGAGCAGCTAAACATACCGGTTGCAAGATTAAGAAGGGAGATCTGATGACATCTGAAATAAAACAACCTGCAGGGAACATTCCGGCAAAAATAATATCAGTGGTTTTTCACCCGCTGCTGATGCCTCTTTACGGCATCCTGATAATTCTTTCCGCGCCTACGCTCTTCGATTTTATACCGTTTGAGATCAAGAAGCTCCTCTTCCTTATTGTTCTCATTAACAACGTTTTATTACCGTTTTCGCTCATGGCATACCTCCGTTACAGGAAACTGATAACCTCGGTTGTGATCGATAACCGCGAGGAAAGGGTCCTGCCACTGATACTGACCACCTTCTTTTATTTCGTGACAGTTTATATCTTTATCAAATACAGGATTCCCGTCTTTATAAAGATGTTCGTGCTTACGGCAGCAATTATTTCGCTGGCTGTGATGATAATCAATTTATGGTTCATGATTTCCATCCATGCGGCAGGGGCAGGCGCACTTCTTGCCATGGTGCTGGTGCTCTCATTCAGGATGCAGACTCCCCTCACCTGGTTCCTGGTGCCTGTTGTTCTGATAGCAGGGGCTGTTCTTTCGTCAAGGTTATTGCTCAATTCCCATACACCAGGTGAAGCCTGGTATGGCTTTTTTCTCGGGTTCAGTGTCACGGCTTTATTGCTCTTGATATTCTGACAACGCCTTTATCGCTTCTTCAAGAAGTATTCCGCTCTGCTCCATAATCTCCTTCCCGTTGAATGTTGCTTTTGCTGAAACAAGAGTTGTTGTGCCGATCTTTTTCTGTGAAACGGATCTGAACCACCCTTTCTTATCAAGATCAGAAGCAAGATACTCCTGCTCAGTCTGTCCCGGCGTTGGAATTATAAACGCAGTGCAGCCAAGGCTGATAAGCTCCATTATTGTCGTGTATCCCGATCTCGATATTATGCAGTCGCTGCTCCTGAGCGCCTCACACATCCTGGCGGTGTTGAGGTGTTCATAATAAATGATGTTTCCCGTCCGGGTCATTTCGTTACCCTTGCCTGGCCTGCCTCCCAGGAATATTGTTGCCGGCTCCTGCGCCATTAAGAGGCTCTCGAGTTTTAGCTTTAGTATCCCGCGCTGGGGCTCCGGGCCTGATAATATTACCGTGTTATGGCGGTAGCCGAACGAATCGCTTCCTGCCGGAAGGGTGCCTGAGAATCTCGAAAGCAGACCAATAAACCTGGCGTTTGATGGCAGCCTGAGACCATGCGACAGTCTGCCTGAGACATTTGTCTCTCCCGGCAGATCGGGAATGAAGCATAGATCATATTTCCTGATTATCGCCCTGTGAATAAGTATGCCGATGATCTCAGCAAATCGGAATGGCTTTGGAAATGGTATCCGCAGCATATGGGTCACATATACCGTTGTTACCTTTCTGTTCCAGAGACCGAACCGGTTATCACTGATGACAATATCTATTGAGTTATCGCGGATTATTCTTTTCAGCTCCGAATGTTCGCGAATGATATGGTAAACAAGTGCCGGTATCTTGCAGAGCATCACCAGCCACGACGGCAAATGCCTTGAATATCCCGGTCTGAAGCCCGGAAAACTTATATATGTTAGCCCGGGCAGCTCATTGCGGAACAGTGCAAGATGCTCCTCGCCTGCTCCGATGAAGATATTGTTACTCCTCTCTCCCAGTTTCACTGCAAGAGGGATCATGCGCGCCGCATGTCCCAGTCCCCATTCAAGGGGACAAATAAGTATATTCCTGTTCTTCATCAGGATCAGCCTGAAACCTGCGTCTTGATACCAAGTTTGCTTACCAGGGAGGCGATTTGTCTGAGATCGGCAATGGGGACTTTTTTCAGATCTCCTCCCTTTGGTGTATCGCGTGAAATTGTATATATCATCACCTCTTCCGGTCTTATCTTTTCAATGGCTTTAAGCCATGCCCCGATCTCTTCAGGAGTGGTGTTGTCAATCTTCCTGCCGTTGAATGTCCCTCGCAGGAAGAGTGTCTGTATTATTAGCCTGCCATTGAACTGCTGAAGGTTTTTAATAAGTTCTTCAGCCCTGATATTCATATTGGGCTGGTTATGTATCCTGATCGTTTCATCAAGGGCGGAATCAAGCTTCAGGATATTTGAGTCGGCTTTCAGAAGCGCGTTTTTAATGGCGGGGTTCGTGATGGCAGTCGAGTTGGAGAGCACAGTAATTTTTGCATCGGGGAAATATTTGTCCCGAAGTAAAATGCTATCGTCGATAATCCCGGGGAACTCCGGATGCATGGTGGGCTCTCCGTTCCCGGCATATGTTATCACATCAGGGGCCGCTCCTCTTTCCTTCATCGATGCCAGCTTCGCTTCAAGCGCTTCATAAACGGCTTTCCGTGAGGGGAGCTTTTCTCCCTTTGCATCTTTTTTTGTTGTCCATCCGCATTCGCAGTATATACAGTTGAAGTTGCATACTTTCCTGTTCACCGGCAAAAGGTTTATGCCGAGGGATACTCCCAGGCGCCGGCTCTTCACCGGACCGAAGATTATTTCATCAAACAGGAAAGTTGACATACCAATTATTAATACTGATCAAATTTAACATATATAAATTCATTTTGTTCAGGTAGCCCCCGTCCCCCGCTTCGCGGTGGCCTGCCCCCTAAAGGGGGCGGGCCTGTCACGCGAAGCGTGATAGGCCGGGGGTCATATCAACCTCCTCACCGTCGTCTCCTCCAGCAGCCTGAGATTTACCAGGTCTAAATCTTGCAGCAGAATCAGCCCCGGCCTTTTCCCCGGTTCTATCGTCCCGAACCCGTCTCTTTCACCCAGAGCTTCAGCCCCGTTGATTGTTGCCCACCGGATGAGCTCTTCCAGCTTAACTGACGGGAAATGCTCCTGTATGATCTTCATCTCCCTTAAAATACTCAGCTTCTTATTCGATGAAAGCGAGTCGGTCCCGATGACGATCTCGCAATTCTCCTCCATCAGCATCTCCACCGGCGGCAGCTTGTTTTCGATATAGAGATTTGAACCAGGACAAAGACACCAGTATGTATCTCCTCTCTTTTTTACCTCAGAAACCGTATTTCTGTCTGCATATGTGTTATGAACCAGGATGAGGTTTCCTGAAGGAGTGACCTCATCCATGATTGCCTCGACATGGTTTTTTGGCATCTGAAGCGATGCCGGCAGCAACCCGGAATCTTCATACGATCTCCTCATCGGTCCTGAATGATCCATCAGGAAAATCGCTTCGCTTTCCGATTCCATGAAATGGACCGACGTCACCCGGTTTCCGGAGCTCTTCTCCCTGAGCATCCTGAAGAGTGGCAGGGAGACCGAGTATGCCGAATGAGGAACAGGATACAACTTAAGCCCTGCATCTTCTGCTTCCTTTGCAAGGTGCATCACCTCATCCATTCTTTTGCCTGCCTTGTCCGGGTCTATGCCGAAAACCTCCCCAAGGCTTAAATAGCGGATGCAGCTTCTCTTTTTTATATCGAAAGTCACAGGCGTGTTGCATATATCAGCACATAGAGATACCCCTTCCCTGAAAAGATCATCATCTTCCTTCGCTGCTGCTGTGATAATTTCTTTCTGATCATAATTACGCAGGGTTCGGACATTCATAATGAAATCACTCAGTCCCATCCCTTCTGCAATGGCCCCCCTCAGATGTGACAGCTCGAGATGGCAATGGCAGTTCACGAATCCGGGAACGATAATGCCATTATAAAATTCAACCGATTGAGTTTCCTTCAGCTCTCCCCTGCTCTCTTCAACCTTCACGATCGTCCCGTCATCCTCAGCGGTGATAACAGCCCTTTTCAGAGGAGGTGCCGTGTTTGTAAAGATAAATTGTGCTGAGAATCGCTTCATTGCAAATCGCCGATATACGAAAATGACAGGTTTAATATCTCCGCATGCTGTCTGCCGAAATCCGGGTTATTTTCATAATCAAAGTAGCACCCTTTGAGAATTGATTTCTTGTTCCCTTCAACCCTTCCCCTGACGGTATAGATATGAGGCCAGCCGTCCTTGATATACCTGATTGCCGGGAAGTATATTTTCTGGCCGGTATCGGGACCATCAGCGGTAGAGTACCATGCAATGAAAGAGGGGTGCACCGACTGGTCGTCCGGGTAAACCGTGACCGAAAACTCAAGAGTAAATATTCCCGGTGGATAGATATCGTACGAAAATTCCGGCTTGTCTTTCATCTCAGGGTCGGGAAGTGAAAAATTACTGTTCTTCTTTAATTTTTTTGCGTTCTCCGCCATTGCGTTAAACTGTTCGGTAGAGACCGTGAATTCTATCCCGCTCAGCTTCTCATCAATTTTATCATAGATGCGGACAAGACTTTTCGGGTCATTGATAAAATAATAATTAAGCGTCTTTTCCATCTGTTCGTAGGAATATCCGTAACTCTTAATAATATCAATATAATTTGATGTTGAGTCCCTCTTTGAATACTTGGCCATTATATCCGACATTGAAAGAAGACCGTCAGCCAGGTATGAATCGGAAAGGATCGAGGTAAAAGTCTTCTCCGGGATGATCCCCTGTTTGCTTTTATCGCGGCACCCAAATGATGCAGATAAAATAAAGAGGAATGAGGTTAGCACTCCCATGATGGCCGCTGTATGTTTTTTGGTGCTATTTTTCATCTTTATTCAGGTATTTCTTGGTGAGATATCTCACAGGGTACCATGCTGCCCAGTAACCGATCAGAAGTACGGTTGCCGGGACAATGATAAAATCCTTAAGCTTTAATACAATAGGATACGAATTCATGATGAGCGAATCGCTGTTCAGCTTTATGAAACCATATCTCTGCTGCAGCCAGCATACTATAAATCCCAGCAGTATGCCGGCAGCAGCCCCGATTATTGATATCATCCATCCCTCAATGATGAATATCTTCCTGATAAGATTATTGTCGGCCCCGAGGCTTTTCAGGATCTCAATGTCGCGCTCCTTCTCTATGATGAGCATGGTAAGCGACCCGATGATGTTGAATGATGCTATGATCAGGATCAGCGTGAGAATGAAGAAGATGGCCAGCCTCTCCGACTGCATCACCTTGTAAAAGAGCTCCTGCTGCTGAAACCTGTTCTGCACAACGAAGCTGCTCCCGTAGAGCTTCACGATCTCTTTCTGAACTGCATCGGCATTTACGCCCCCCGCGAGTTTTATCTCTATGGCACTCGACAATCCCGGCTTCTCAATGAGGTCGCGGGCAAAATCGAGAGGAATGTATATGTACTTTGAATCGTACGACTGCTCAACCTGGAAGATGCCCGAAG
>Ga0208081_1000334_pt1 | contig 11664 bp, 10 predicted proteins | sample NGESurshal092012_6_FD_184479 | JGI IMG/M metagenome (GOLD analysis project Ga0208081, IMG submission 184479) | Arctic peat soil microbial communities from Barrow, Alaska - NGEE Surface sample 415-1 shallow-092012 (SPAdes) | ecosystem: Environmental > Terrestrial > Soil > Wetlands > Peat ...
AAGAACAGTTGAACAATTGAACATCAGAAGTCAGAACCGGTAAAAGACAACTGACCCTCAGACCTTTGGACTTTCAGACCTAATTTACCTTATACCCGGCAAATGACCCTGTACCGGTCTGGGTGGCGGTTCCTGTGTAAATTACAACACTGACTGTATTTCCCTTGCTTAATTTGATGGTGACAGATCTTACCGTGATGGTAGTTCCGGAGGTTATTTCTATTGCAATTTTTTCATACGTGGCAGAGTTAACATAAATGGAAACCTCTCTTGAGCCACCAGCACCATCGGCATAATATGCGACATTGAAGGTGTATATCCCGTCAGCCGGTACGGTGAAAATGCCTGTACTTGCATTAAATCCTCCTCCCACGCTAAGATCCGGTTGATCATAAGTCATAGTTATGTCCGAAATCTGCGGTGCAATATCAGAAATGAGATTTCTTGCCCTGAAAGCTACAATTGTATCAAGACGCACACTGCCGCCATCCGTAAGAGAAAGGATCTTATCGGATGCATTATATGCCAGCTTCTGATCATCCGTATCAATTGAAGGATCTCCCGGGTCACCCTTATCGCCTTTCGGCCCTGCAGGACCCACCGGGCCAGCCTCAAGAGATTTGCCGGCATATAATGCATATGGCACAGCCATAAACTGCATCGTGCCCATATCCATGAAATTATTCTCAAACTTGACCTCAACCTGCAGGTAATGATTTGCCGTTGACCAGTCAATCCCGCTAAACGTTCCAAGAACAGGATCACCCTTGCCAATAACCAGTGAAAAGACCCCGTATCGTGATGTGGTCACATCAGTGAACACCTCCTGATATACTTCAGTACCAGTCGGAGATCCGCTTATTATGGTGAACCTGACTTCAATGTCCGTATTGACTATCTCTTTGCCATTATTATCTCTGGCGACAGCCTGGTAATTTATACCTCCCGGTACAGTACCCTGACCGGAGGCTGCCTCTCCTCCTGACAGAAAAAGCCCTGTAACCATCAACACAAGAGAAATAACCCTTTTCATATCTTTTTCTTTACAGTTTCTCAATTTTAAAAGACCTGTCGATGACACCGTCAGCACTCCATACCCTTATCACGTAGATCCCGTTTGCATATTGCTGAAGATCAACTTGATGAATTACATCATGATCGGGTGAATATTCCAGGTCTGCCGTATACATAACAGCACCGGGAAGGTTGGTGATAATGATATAATAGTGCCTGCCCAGCACTCCGTACATCCTGATATTAAATATGTGATATACTGTCTCAGTTACCGGATTTGGGAAGAAATCCACCCCGTTTCCTTCCCTTACAGGAAGATCGATTTTTGGTATGAAGCGCGGTTGTTGAAAGCCCTGTGTCAGGATGTAAATATCAGGAAGAGTAATCTCCACTGCTGTCTCACCAATAGTCTGCTGGTAAGATATCCCGTCTTTAACTGGTTCCACGCTTGCAGCCGGCACCAGCACCTGGTGCGACAGCTCATAGGCCTTCTGTGAATAAGAGAATGAGCACGCAAGTGCCAGTATCATACCTATAAGCAATCCCTTCATATCAGACCCTGAATAATCAAAGCCAAAAATAACACTTTTTAAATTGAATTCCGCCTCTCGAGAATGAGTTTCAGGTTTTTGAGAGGCTCAATCATCCTGAAAACCAGCGCAAGGACCATGCCGGTGATGAGCTCTGCTGCCGCCGCCACGATCCACGGTACCTCAAGCAGCTTCATGAGCCGGCCGACAGCGAATGTCAGCAAAAGCATCAGAATATAGAGAAGTACCCTTCTTAATGTGATCATCCTTACCATGGTTTTTTCAACGGCGATCATGCATGCCAGGGCGACGAGTATCTGGGTGCAAAATGCCGTACAGGCTGCTCCTGCAGCAGAAAAGGATGGTATGAGAATTAGATTCAGTACAATATTTACCATCATTGCTCCCAGGGTTATCGCTCCGAGCAGCTTCAGTCGACCAGCGGCCGTGAGCATCGTGCTGAAGATATATACTACCCCTACAGGCAACAGGGCCAGCATCAATACCATGAATGCACTGACGGCCCCCTGAGCAGGGGAACTGTAAAGCAGGTTAAGTATCTCGCCTGGGAACGTTGCAAGTGTTACTGCTCCGACACCCAGAGGTGCCAGAAGCATCCTCCCGGCCATAGAGGCAAGGGGAGTTATGTTATTGCCTGCAGCAAGCTCTTTTGACATTATGGGGAGCAGAAGACCGCCGAACATCACAGGGATCATGGCTATAGCATCAAAAAGCCTGAAGGCCTGAGCATAGATACCTGCCTGCTGGGCGCCGTCAGGTAACAGCCGTTCGATCATCACCGAGTCGATACGCCAGTAAAGTGTCATGGCAAATGCCACCAGGGCAAAAGGCAATCCGGTTATGATAATGCTCTTTAACACTCCTGGGTCAGGCCTGACTTTCGAGACCCCTCCCCGGCGCACCACAATAATGAACGACAAAACCATCACAGTAAAATATGCTGCTGTCTGTGCCCATACAAACCATTCTATCCTGAATGGCCCGGATGCCCCTCCTCTCCACAGCAGGAGTGAACAGATGATGATCATGACCAGCCTGTCCGCTACCGAGAGTACGCTGTCGAGAAAGAGATACTGCATCCCGCTGATGTTTGAACGCAGCCAGAGGATCATGGATGACATCACCTGGTTCAGCATCAGAACAAGGAGCAATGAGAACTGGTTCTTTGAATATCCCATAGCCCATGCCACGGGAAGCGTGACAAGGAAATAGGCTGCAGTCAGCATCAGGCGAAGAAGCAATACATTGCCAAAGTACAGCTTCACCCTGGTAGGATCGGCAGAGACGGCCCTGTTGTTGAACCCCGATAATCCCATGTCCAGCAACAACGTAAACAGAACCGAGAAGCTGAAGAGTGAGAAATAAAAACCATAGGCTGTTTCGCCAGCCACATTCTGAACAGTACGGTCAATGCCAAGGACCCAGAAAGCCTTGACAATAATGCTCACCGCAAGCAGGAAAATAATATTTACCAGAAATTTTCTCCTCAATGCGATCTTTTGCTGACTTTGTTCAAATGAGTCACAATTTATAAATTAATTGCCACATTTGTAACTTAGAAACGGCACCTTAGGATGATTATTGCCATTAATGCGCGCACCCTGAAACCTGTTCCGCACGACGGTATAGGGTGGTTCACCTATGAGGTCATCAGGGGTATCGTCAGCGCCCATCCCGAGCATCGTTTTGTGCTTATAAGCGACCGCAAGTATGATGACCCGCCTGTTTCAGGCAGTAACGTTGAGTACGTCACTATTCCGTTACGCACTGTTCACCCATTAATCTGGTATGCCTGGCATGAGTTATTTCTTCCGGGGGTTCTGAAGAAAGTCAAAGCTGATCTTTTTGTCGCACCCGACGGTATCATCTCTATGCATACAACGGTTCCGTGCATTCCGGTGATACACGACGTCAACTATGAGCATCGTCCAGATGACATACCGTGGAGTGAACGATTATATTACCGGCACTTTTTCCCGCTGTTCGCAGAGAAGGCGGCGAGGGTGGCAACGGTATCCCGGTTCTCGGCAGATGATATTTCAGCGACGTATGGGATTGACCCTGATAAGATCGACATTGTGCCCAATGGTGTGGCAGATATTTTCACTCCGCCGTTGCCGGGTGATGCTGAGGAAACGAGACGGGAGTTCACGGGTGGCAGGCCATATTTTCTTTTTGTGAGCAACTTCTCTCCCCGCAAGAACATCGGGACGGTCATAAAGGCTTACGATCTCTTCAGAAAGGATAACAGAAGCGACCATGTTCTGCTTCTTGCAGGCAGGAGGCTATACCTGACCAGGGATATTGACAGGGCGCTGGAGGCTTCCCCATTCGGGCCGGATATACTTTTCACCGGATCGGTAAACCGTACTGTATTAAGGCGTCTTTATGGCGCCTCTGTGGCTCTCATTTTTGTTCCGTGGTTTGAGGGTTTCGGTATCCCTGTTGTTGAGGCGCAGCGATGCGGTACGCCGTGCATTCTGTCTGACACCTCATCGTTGCCCGAGGTCAGCGGCGGCGCAGCGCTCTGCGCCGGCCCCGCCGACGCAGGCGCCATAGCCTCAGCTATGGCGCGCCTCGTCTCCGACGAGGCGCTGCGCCGCCGCCTCGCTGAAGACGGAAAACGTAACTCTGAACGTTATACCTGGGATAACGCCGCCACAAAAATGTGGAACTGCATAATCAAAACCGTAAACAACAAAACCTGATGCTCAAACCCTGGTACCTCAACGGAATAAAAGAAGCCGGCTGCGACGAGGCCGGCCGTGGCTGCCTGGCAGGTCCGGTATTTGCCGCAGCAGTGATCTTTCCAAAAAAATACCGCAATAAGGAACTGAACGACTCAAAACTGCTCTCCCCACGCCGGCGCGACAGGCTACGCGAAGAGATAATATCCAATGCCATAGCCTGGAGCATAGCCTCATGCAACAACACGGAGATAGACACCATGAACATCCTCCGTGCATCAATAACCGCTATGCACCGCGCTATCAGCACCCTGAAAGTAACCCCGCTCCTGCTGCTTATCGACGGCAACAGATTCTATTCATACAGTAATATTCCCCACCAGACCGTTGTTCACGGCGATGCCACCTTCCTCTCAATTGCCGCTGCCTCAATACTCGCAAAAACAGAACGCGACCGCTTGATGGAAGAACTTGATGCCCTTTACCCTATGTACGGCTGGCGTCGTAACAAGGGCTACCCGACACCTGAACACCGCCGGGCGATAACTGACCACGGCATAACCCCTTACCACCGCCTCACCTTTAACCTCCGGGACCTGCAGACCGAACTCCGTTTCTTATAAAATGTTAAAATCAGTTCCCGGAAACCGGAAAGTGATATCTTTGGCACTTCGTAAAAACATTTACTGCTGTAACTCATGAAAAAAATCTTATCTATCCTTGTTATCCTTATTTCTTTCTCCGGCTTCCAGGCCAGAGCTGATGAAGGTATGTGGCTCCTGCCACTCATTGAAAAGCTGAATATCGGTACCATGACCGAAATGGGACTGAAGCTCACAGCCGAGGATATATACAGTATTAACAAAGCCTGCATGAAAGATGCTGTTGTCATCTTTGGCGGAGGCTGTACTGGAGAAATAGTCTCGCCGGAAGGCCTCCTGCTTACCAACCACCACTGCGGTTACGGATCCATCCAGAACCACAGTACCGTTGAGCATGACTACCTTGCAAACGGCTTCTGGGCTATGACACGCGAGGAAGAACTCCCCAATCCCGGGCTAAGCGTGACCTTCCTGATACGTATGGAAGATGTTACATCCCGTGTCATCAGCAAGACAAACACCGGCATGACCGAAGCTGAACGCCGTGAGGCAGTTATGGCAGAAAGTGCAGCTATCACTGCTGAAGCAATCAAAGACACGCAATACCGTGCGCAGGTGACGCCCTTCTATGGTGGAAACCAGTATTTCCTGATTGTTAACGAGGTTTACACCGATGTACGGCTTGTCGGAACACCCCCCAGCTCAATCGGCAAATACGGATTTGACACGGATAACTGGATGTGGCCGCGCCATACTGGTGATTTCAGTGTCTTCAGGGTTTATATGGGCCCCGACGGCAAACCGGCACAGTATTCAAAGGATAATGTACCGCTTAAACCGAAGTATTACCTCCCTGTATCAATAAAAAACCTCCAGAAGAATGACTTTACCATGGTCCTTGGTTACCCGGGTGGCACAACAAGATACATGACCTCCTGGGAGGTTGACGAGACAATGAAGATTGTCAACACCGACAGGATCAAAATCCGGGGGATAAGACAGGATATCCTGATGAAGGATATGATGGCCGACCCGAAGATAAATATTCAATATGCCTCAAAATACTCAAATTCATCAAATTACTGGAAATATTCTATCGGGCAGAACGAAGTGATTGGACGCCTCGGGACAAAGGCAAAGAAAGAAGCTTTTGAAGCTGAATTCACCAGGTGGGTGAACGCTGATCCCGCACGCATTGAGAAATACGGCAATGCACTCTCACTCATTGAAAACGCAGTGAAAGCCAGGGCCGAAAAATACAATGCTCAGCAGTATATGAACGAGGTTTTCAGAGGATCATGCGAACTGATAGGCATAGCCGGTCAGCTCAGGCCTCTTGAAGAAGCCCTCGCAAATGGCGATAAAGACAAAGTCGCAGGCATTACTGAGAGATCTATGAAAATGATGGATAATTTCTATGAAGATTATAATTATCCTACTGACAGGAAGGTGACCAGGGCTATGCTGAAACTCTTTAAGGAAGATGTCGATCCGAAGTTCTGGCCTGACTTTTATATAATTATTGACAGGAAATTCAAAGGTAATATAGATGCATTTGTTGATGATATGTTTACCAGATCATTCTTAACCACTCCTGATAAGTACAGGGCATTCCTTGCCAAACCAAACCTCAGGATGTTACAGAAAGACCCTGCCTACATTGTTGCCAGATCAGTCAGTACAGTTCGCACAGGACTTCAGAAGGACCTTGAAAGCTACAACGCAGACCTTTCAAAAGGACAGCGCACATATATTGCCGGTGTGATGGAGTTTGCTCCGGAAAAAACAAAATATCCCGATGCCAACTTCACAATGAGGATGACCTACGGAAAAGTGCTTGATTATTATCCTTATGATGCGGTGCATTATAACTGGTACACCACGCTTGACGGTGTAGTGCAGAAGTACAAACCGGGCGATTATGAATTTGACCTGCCGCAGCGTCTGATTGACCTCAATGCCAGGAAAGAATACGGACGTTACGCTTCTCCTGACGGATATATGCCGGTATGTTTTATAACTACCAATGATATCACCGGCGGCAACTCCGGAAGTCCTGTGGTCAATGGTAACGGCGAGCTCATCGGCCTTGCATTTGATGGTAACTGGGAAGCTATGACAGATAAAATTGCATTTGAACCTGAGCTTCAGAGATCTATATGCGTAGACATCAGGTACGTGCTCTGGGTCATTGACATCTACTCTGGCGCCGGTCACCTCCTGAAGGAGATGGATATCAGGCAGTAGGTTTGATAGACCAAAAGTTGCAAAGGGTTGCTGATTCGGTGACCCTTTTTTTGTCATGCGGTCGTGCGGTCATGCAGTCTTGCAGTCTATTCACTACTGCCTATTGCCTCCCCTGCAGTCTGACAGCTCCCTATCCCGACATACTATGTCGGGACTTTACGGTCGCTTCCCTATTGCCTCCTTTTTAATATCTTTGCCGAAATTTTACACATGAACATCAATTTCATAGAGATTTTAGCCTGCTTCATGGTGCTCTTTGCAATTATTGACATCATCGGATCTATCCCCATTATACTGGATCTCAAGGCAAAAACAGGAGATGTGCAACCCGTTAAGGTGACATTGGCCTCACTGGGTATATTCCTCGCTTTCCTGATCTTCGGCGAGAAGCTTCTCGGGATTTTCGGTGTCGATATCAGAGCGTTTGCCATTGCAGGTTCAATCATCATCTTTCTCATCGGTATGGAGATGGTTCTTGGCGTGGAATTTTTCAGACAGGATTCCCCCGGCGGAGGAGGAATTGTACCTATTGCATTCCCGCTCATCGCAGGCGCAGGCTCAATTACTACAATCCTTTCTTTAAGGGCGGAATATCATACAATTAACATCCTTATTGCTTTACTTCTGAATATTGGTGTTGTCTTTTTCGTGCTGAAAATGACTACAACAATTGAAAAATTTCTTGGCCCTACCATACTGATTATTCTTAAAAAGTTCTTCGGCATCATCCTCCTGGCAATAGCAATAAGACTCTTTCTCAATAATACCGGTCTGGCACTTACACATGGTCAATGAGGTAATCATCTACACCGACGGCGCCTGCAGCGGTAACCCGGGTCCGGGAGGCTACGGCATTGTACTTATTTCCGGAAAACACCGGAAAGAGATCTCAGAGGGATTCCGACTCACTACAAACAACAGGATGGAGCTTATGGCCGCCATCAAGGGACTGGAAGCGCTGAAAAAGCAGGGCACGCCCGTGAAACTGTATACCGATTCACAGTACCTTGCCAACGCAATAAACAAAGGCTGGGTATTCGACTGGGAGCGAAAATATTTTAAGAAAAAGAAAAATCAGGATCTTTGGATACGCTTCCTGGACCTCTACAGACGCCATAACGTAACCCTTGTCTGGGTAAAAGGACATAACAATGATGCTGAAAATGAGCGATGTGACATCCTTGCCGTCAACGCCTCAAGAGAAAGTGCTCTTTCCGAAGACACGGGTTTTAATCCAGAAAACGATGACCTCCTGCTGATATAATATATTGATAACCTTATATTGTCTTTTATAAAAAAAAATTGCAGTTTTGCATAAAAGGGGAATATGAACAACTTTATTCACCATGCCACAGATATAACACCGGAAATAGTACTGTCTCCCGGTGAAAATAAATTTGTCATATCAGGAAATTCAGCCCCTGAAGACGTACGGGAGCTTTATTATCCTCTGATCGACTGGATGAAAGAATTCGCTTCCTCATTAAAGCAGAACAATCCGTATACAGATAAAAAGCCCCTTCTTTTCAAGCTCGATCTAGAATATTTCAATTCATCATCGGCAAAATTCCTCTTCGATATCTTCACCCACCTGAAGGAGCTGAACAATGAAGGAGTACCTGTTGTCATTGAATGGCATTATGACGCTGAAGATACTGACCTCCGTGAAGCAGGTGAAGATCTTGCACTGCTCTGCGACATCGATCTCAAATATTGCCCGAAAACGAAGACCGATCAATGAGGGGCCCGGCAGAACTATACGCTCTGCTCAATGACCTTAAGATATCCTTTGAGTACATTGAACACCCTCCCGTACACACGGTGGAAGAGGCAATGAAATACTGGACCGGCATTGAGTCAGGTCACTGCAAAAATATTTTCCTCCGTAATCACAAGGGCGACAGACATTACCTTGTCATATTGTACTACAATTCACAACTAAAGATACATGACCTGGAAAAACAACTACAGCAGGGGAAACTTACTTTTGCATCTGACCGCAGACTGATGCAGTATCTTGGTCTCACACGGGGGTCAGTATCTCCGTTCGGACTTATCAATGACCATTCACATCATGTTCACCTGTTCATTGATAAAACCCTGCTTGATCATGAAAGATTATCGTTCCATCCAAATACCAACACTGCCTCGCTGATCATCCCCCGTGAAGGGCTTTTCAAATTCCTTGCCCATACCGGTAACACATACGAATTGTTCTGAAATAGGGGAAAACCTACATGCTACCACCTCCCTCCCGCCTTCGCGGGAGTACTCCTCCTCAAAGAGGAGAAGAGCTATAATATACTGAATATCAATTAGCTCCCCTCCTTTTCAAGGAGGGGTGTTCCGACCGAAGTGTCGGGACGGGGTGGTTAATTAATTATAATTATTCTAAATAATATCATCCCGTGCAGCAGACACTACCCCTTTCCGGTCTTTATTACAGACTTACTTTTGGACTATTAACCTTTCCGCCATGAAAAGATTTGCATTTGCCGCATCTGTTCTGATGTTATGCACCATGCTCAGCGCGCAGGACTCAATACCAAGGAGGAGCTACAATGCAACATTTACATCCGCAGCTCCCCTTATTGACGGATCCCTGGAAGATGAAGCCTGGCAGGCCGGCACCTGGGATGGAAACTTTACCGAGTTTCAACCGGATAACGGAACGGCTCCAAGCCAGAAAACTGAATTCAAGGTGCTGTTTGATGACAATAATATTTATGTCGCCATAAAAGCCTATGACACTGCTCCTGACAGCGCAAGCCGGCGTATTTCAAGAAGGGATAACGCCGACGGGGATTGGGTCGGCATTATGTTCGACAGCTATCATGACCTTCAGACAGGTTTTGCCTTTGTTGTGAATGCAGCAGGTGTAAAAAACGATTTCCTGGAGGCAAACGACGGACAGATCGAAGACGCGACGTGGGATCCTATCTGGTACACAGATGCACAGATGTACGACTGGGGCTGGGCCGCTGAACTGAGGATTCCGCTTACACAGCTTAGGTTCAGGATGTCTGACAGCACTATATGGGGATTGGAGGTACTTCGACAGCTTTTCCGCAAGCAGGAGATGTCAGTCTGGCAGCCGATAGACCGGAATGCCTCAGGTTTAGTGCATAATTTCGGGACACTAACTGGTCTTTCTGGCATCAAACCGAGAAAACAGGCAGATATATCTCCTTTCGTGGTAGGCAGCCTTGAAAATTTTAAAGCAGAAGAGGGTAATCCTTTTGCTACCGGCAGTAAAGGGAAATTCAACGGAGGCCTTGATGTCAAGATCGGTTTAACCAACAACATGACACTCGATCTGACGGTAAATCCTGACTTCGGTCAGGTAGAAGCTGACCCCTCACAGGTGAACCTTACTGCCTATGAAATATTCTTTGAAGAGAAGAGGCCTTTCTTTATTGAGGGGAATAATATAACAAGCTTTAAGACCGGGCTCGGTGACGGGGACCTTGGGTATGACAATCTTTTCTACTCAAGGAGGATTGGCCGCAGCCCGCATCTCGGTGCAGAAACAGAAACAAATGAATTCGCCAAAACGCCACGCGTTACTCCTATCATCAGCGCTGCCAAAATCACAGGCAAGACTCCTGACGGCCTTTCAATCGGTATTATTGAAGCAATAACAGCTGAAGGAAAGGCAGAGATAGATTCTCTTGGAGAAAGATCATACCAGACTGTTGAGCCGCTTTCCAATTACTTCGTCTCAAGGATTAAGAAAGATTTTGGTGGAGGTAAGACAGTGATTGGCGGGGCTTATACCAACACCCATCGCTTCCTTGACGGTACTGGAATTGACGGACTTGTCAGCAATGCCAACACTGCCGGCATTGACTTCTCACATTTTTTTGGCAAAGACAGGAACTGGATGGTGTCAACCGCAACCGGAGCCAGTAATCTCACCGGCAGCACTAAGGCAATTGAAAGCCTTCAATATTCTTCAGTGCATTACTACCAGCGGCCTGATGCTGATTATGTTGAGGTAGATACGACCCGCACATCCTTGAATGGCTATGGAGGGACAATACAGGCCGGTAAAGTCGGTGGTCACTGGAACTTTACGGTTTTTGGCCACTATAAGTCACCTGGCTTTGACCTTAATGATGTCGGTTACCTGCAGAGCGCAGATGCGCTTATTACAGGCTTATGGTCTGCTTACAGATTTGACAAGCCTTTCAGTATCTTTAACCAGATAAGGCCTAACGCTAACTTCTGGACAGGATGGGACTTCGGAGGTACCCACCTTTTTACCGGTGGTAATCTGAGCCTTTATACAGAATTTAAGAACCTGTGGTGGACAAGTTTTGGGGCAAATTATGATGGCGAATCCCTTTCCAATACCCACCTGCGCGGAGGGCCCTCCATGCTGTATCCTTCAAACCTGAACGGCTTTTTCAATATCGGCACAAACAGTTCAAAAATATTCTATGCTCAATTATGGGCTAACACCGGAAGAGGAGGTGAAGAATCTGCAAAATCATGGTCCGCAGGCATAGACCTTACAGCCAAGCCGGGACAGTCTTTTTCTGTGACCTTGTCACCGTCATA
>Ga0208081_1000338_pt1 | contig 11619 bp, 10 predicted proteins | sample NGESurshal092012_6_FD_184479 | JGI IMG/M metagenome (GOLD analysis project Ga0208081, IMG submission 184479) | Arctic peat soil microbial communities from Barrow, Alaska - NGEE Surface sample 415-1 shallow-092012 (SPAdes) | ecosystem: Environmental > Terrestrial > Soil > Wetlands > Peat ...
TGATTGCCCTGTCGCGTGTCTATGAGCTGACAGGAGACACTTCAGACAGAAAAGCAGCGGAATTTTTCTGGGACAGGGTTGTAAATCATCACTCTTACGTTACCGGCGGTAACGGCGATAATGAATACTTCGGGCCGGCTGACAAACTGAGAAACCGGCTGGATGAAGGAACCACAGAATCGTGCAACGTATATAATATGCTGAAGCTTTCAGAGCATCTTTTTGAATGGGATGCTCCGGCAAAAGTCGCAGATTTCTATGAAAGGGCATTGTTCAATCATATTCTTGCTACCCAGAATCCCGATGACGGTCATGTTGTGTATAACCTTTCGCTTGATATGGGTGGATTCAAGGCTTTCCAGAATCCGGAGGATTTTACCTGTTGTATCGGAACGGGTATGGAAAATCATTCAAAATATGGCAGGAACATATATTATCACAACAATGATGAATTGTTTCTGTTTCAATACATAGCATCTGAACTTACATGGAATGAAAAGGGACTGACAATTATTCAGAAAACAAAATATCCGGAGGAGCAGGTATCAGTTATTGAATTTACCTGTCAAAAGCCGGTAAGGCTTGCTATTGGTGTCAGATACCCGTCCTGGGCAAAAAGTGGAATCGAAATCCTGGTCAATGGAATCAGGAAACAGGTGAAGCAAAGCCCCGGAAGCTTTGTAAAGATTGAAAGAACATGGAAAACAGGCGACAAGCTCGAGGTAAAGATTCCATTCTCATTAAGACTTGAATCTATGCCCGACGACAGTGACAGAGTTGCAATCTTGTACGGACCTCTTGTAATGGCCGGAGATCTTGGTCCCCTTGATGATTCTGCATCAAAAGATCCGATGTACGTACCGGTGCTCATGACTGAAAACAGGGATCCATCAGCATGGCTTAAACCCGTTGAAGGAAAGGTGAACACATTTGTCACGGATAACACAGGCAAACTACGTGATATAGAATTGAAGCCATTCTATTCAATCTACAACAGAAGATATTCAGTTTACTGGGATCTCTTCAATGAAGAGGGATGGAACATCAGGCAGGCTGAATACAAAGCTGAGCTCCAAAGGATAAAGAAGATAAAAGATGCTACAATAGATTTTGTTCAGCCCGGTGAAATGCAGCCTGAACGCAATCATAATTTTAAAGGAGAAAAAACAACTCCCGGTGGATTCAAAGAGCGGGCAAACCGGGAATCAAGAAGCGGCTGGTTTTCTTTCGATATGAAGATAAAACAAGATATTCCTGTTGCACTTGTTGTAGAATACTGGGGAGGATTTCCTGGTGCAAAAACTTTTGATATCCTGGTAAATGATAAACTGATAGCAACTGAAAATATTTCCGGTAAAAAAGAAGGACAGTTTATAAATGTTCAATATGATATCCCTGAAGAGATTTCCCGTGGAAAGTCAAAGATCAATGCAAAGTTTCAGGCACATCCGCATAATACAGCAGGGCCGGTTTTCGGAGTCAGAACGATACAGCGATAACCCCCCATCCCCCCAAATGGGGGGCTATTTTGATGAATATGATTTTTAAGTCCCTCAGATGGGGGATTTAGGGGGTTGACAAATAGGGGCACCGGTTATTTAAGCCCCCAGAATATGCTCCAGGAATATTTTAATCCCTATAGCAATCAGGATTAGACCACCAATTACCTCGACCTTATTTCCAAGCCTTTCCCCTGCTGATTTGCCTATCCTTATCGCAGTCATTGAAGCCAGGAATGTGACAGCACCGATAATGACCGCCGAATACCAGATCCTTATGCTCAGAAGAGCAAAGCTTATTCCCACTGCAAATGCATCAATGCTTGTCCCGATTGCCATAGAGATCAGTGTCATGGTATTGCTGTAATCTCTTATTTCTTCATTTTCTTTTTTCCTTAATCCCTCAATTACCATCTTGATCCCCAGGACAGAAAGAAGGATTAAAGCCACCCAGTGGTCGGCGGCTTTCATTATTTCGCTAACGAATGAACCTAAAAAATAACCGGTTACAAGTAGTCCTGCCTGGAAAAATGCCATCACCAGGGCAAGCCTGACAGCCTGTTTGAATATTATCTTGTTTTGAATAACACCATAGGAAAGGGAAACAGCAAAGGTGTCGAACGACAATCCAAGAGCGACAGCGACAATAGTGATAAAATCCATGAAATGTGAGTAAACTGCGCAAAGATAATATAAAACACCCTTTTGCGGATTTGTTTACTGATTGTATATATTTGAACACCCAAAATACTGCAGGTATGAGAACTGTGATCCAAAGAGTGACCAGGGCATTCGTTTCGATAAATAATCAGAAAAAATCTGAGATCGGGCCCGGACTGCTTGTACTTCTGGGAATTGAAGAATCAGACGATCAGAATGATATTGAGTGGTTATGCAGCAAGATAGTACAGCTCAGGATCTTCAACGACAGCAATGATGTTATGAATTTATCGGTTCTTGATACGCATGGCAGCATAATGGTAATTAGTCAGTTTACACTTCATGCCAAAACCAAAAAAGGAAACCGACCTTCCTATATCAGGGCGGCACCTCCCGATATCGCCATCCCTGTTTATAAAAGCTTCATCAGCAGGCTTTCAGTCCTTCTGGGAAAAGATGTTGCGACAGGTGAGTTTGGTGCAATGATGCAGGTGGAGCTTATCAATGATGGTCCCGTGACAATAATAATTGATTCAAAGGAAAAGGAGTAAAAATCTGTCAGTAATTCATAAATTTACAGAAATAGTCCTATGAAGGAAAACCCTGAAAATGCTTCCGAAAAAACATTTAAACGATCAGTCATGATTGTCGCAGCGTTTGCTGCATTTCTTACTCCATTTCTGGGTTCTGCAGTTATCCTGGCATTGCCTGCAATTGGTAAAGACCTTAACGCCAGTGCAATCGGACTTGGATGGGTTATAAGCAGTTTCATTCTATCATCTGCGATGTTTTTGCTGCCGTTCGGGCGGCTGGCTGACATTATTGGCAGAAAAAAAGTGTTTTCGGCTGGCATCCTGCTGTTCACGATTTCAACTTTACTTATAGTCTTTTCCTGGAACCTCTCTTCGCTTATAATTCTCAGGATCATTCAGGGGATCTCAGGTGCAATGATCTTCGGCACCAGTCTTGCCATTATAACCTCAGTCTTCCCGGTCGGGGAACGCGGCCGGGCAATGGGAATAAACATTACCGCTGTATATCTTGGATTATCAGCCGGTCCGGTAATCGGAGGATTACTGACCCAGTATTTCGGATGGCGGAGTATATTTGCATTTCTTGTTCCTTTTGGCATAGCGTCGCTGATATTGATAAAAACCAAAATTAAAGCAGAATGGGCTGAATCAAAGGGAGAAAAATTCGACTGGTGGGGGTCGGTGATTTATGGAATAGCACTGTTTGCATCTATGTACGGATTTTCCAGGCTTCCATCGATCACAGGATGGATTTGCTTGATTATAGGAGTCTTACTGGCAAATGTGTTTATTCTGTTTGAGAGGAGGGGATCAAATCCCGTTTTTGATATCCGCCTGATGCTTCACAACAGAATATTTGCTTATTCAGGATTGGCAGCGCTGATCAATTACTCAGCAACAAGTGCAACAGGTTTCTTCATAAGCCTCTACCTGCAATATCTTAAAGGATTTGATGCAAGAACTTCAGGATTAATAATGATTTCACAGCCTGTAGCCATGACGCTTTTATCTCCTATTGCCGGAAGGTTGTCTGACAAATATAATCCCGGTGTTATAGCATCAATTGGCATGGGCCTTACAGCTGCCGGACTTGTATGTCTCTGCTTTATAACTGCGGGAACACCAGTTTATGTAATTGTAGCTCTGCTTCTGATTATGGGCGTTGGATTCGGGCTCTTCTCTTCGCCAAACTCTAATGCTATTATGAGCTCGGTTGAAAAACGATATCTGGGAGTGGCTTCAGGCGTGGTGGGAACTATGAGAATGATCGGGCAAATGCTTAGTATGGGTATTGCCATGATGCTTATCGCTATTTTTATCGGGAAACAGACAATCAATCCATCAACTTATCCGGGACTGATATCAGGAATGAGACTGGGATTTGTGATTTTTTCAATTCTGTCTGTTCTGGGTATTTTTGCTTCACTGGCAAGAAACAACAATCCTGCAGACAACTTAAAATCATAAATTAATTAATTATGAAAACAAAAAGCATTAAATTGAACCCGTTCTTTTTTCATTTAAATACCGATAGATTTAGAAAGGGATCGTTATATGACAAAGCTATATCAAAAACTTATTAAACAGTGCCCTTCAGAAACTGAGATTAAGAAAGGTCTGAAAACAGCGAGCTCAATGTCATCAGAAATTCCTGATAAGCGTCTTCTGATGAATATCCTGAATTCTATAGATCTGACGAGTCTGAACACTACAGATAACAAAAGTCAGATACTGCGGCTGACAGGAAAAGTAAATAGTTTCTCAGGCAGGTTTACGAATATTCCAAATGTTGCTGCTATATGTGTTTATCCTAATTTTGTTCCGGTTGTCAAAGAGAAGCTTACTGTAAAAAATGTAAAAATAGCATCAGTGGCAGGAGGGTTTCCGTCATCACAAACATTCAGAAGCATAAAGGTTGCTGAATGTAAAATGGCTGTTGATGAAGGAGCTGATGAAATCGATATTGTACTTCCAGTCGGTGCTTTTCTTGGGAATGATTTTGAAATGGTTGCCGGTGAAATCAGCGAAATAAAGGAGGCTGTGGGAGAAAAGCACCTTAAGGTTATTGTTGAATCAGGTTTGCTCGGAGCCTACGAACAGATATTCAAGGCATCAATGATCGCCATGGATGCCGGCGCAGATTTCATTAAGACATCGACAGGAAAAACATCTGTTTCCGCTACTCCTGAAGCAGCATTTACCATGTGCCGTGCAATAATGGATTTTTATACGGAAACAGGCATTAAAGTCGGATTTAAGGCTGCCGGAGGAATCGTTACCACGGCAGATGCACTGACCTACTACAATATTGTCAGCAGCTGTCTTGGAGAAGAGTGGCTGAATAATAATCTTTTCAGGATTGGGGCTAGCAGGCTTGCAAATAATATACTTGCAGACATATCAGGCACCAGGAATGATTATTTCTGATCATTCCGTTATTAATAAAACTGTCGGGATAAATTTAATAATCATTACTTTTGTGGTCTATTCCGCAAAAAGGTTATGATTACAGGCTTCGACATACAGGACACAATCAGGCCAAAGCTTGTTATCCGGATAAAAACTGACAAGCTCCTTCCCGATTCAGTATTCCGGAAGCTTGACGAAGCCCCTGCCCATATCAGGTATGTGGATTCAATAAGAAAGTTAAAAAGAGTCACTCAAATACCGGAGGTATTAATAACAGATACCACTTCGGTGTGCGCCAGGAACAGCATAGCTGATGTCACATTATATGATTCACTGAGTTTTGTGCGAAACATTGATCAGCTTCCTCCTGTATTCTTTCCGTATCAGTTCGCTGAAAAGCCCCTGCCGGTAACCTATATAAAAGTAATAAACAGCCTTAAAGAAGGCAGGGATCTGCCTCAAAAGCCTCTTCATCACGACTGGATAATTTTAATAATATTCCTCATGGCTTATCTTTGGTTAATTGTGAGAACAACGACCAGAAGCATTTTCCCGGAGCTCACAAGGTTTATTCTTTTTCGTGGTATTAATGAATCATCTGTGCGCGATACAGGTTCCCTGTTCACCTGGCAGTCGACAATTCTGAATTTCATTTCATTCATGGTCATCGGGCTGTTCTTATATTGCGCCGCGGATTGGTACGATTTTATTCCAGCCGGGTTTCCTCCATTCCTGTTCATGCTTATTTCCATGGGCGCTGTGATTTTTGCAATCACGTCCAGGCATTTTATCTGTCTGGCAGCAGGAAATCTCAGCGGAGAATCAGAGGTGTTCAATGAATACCTAATTAATGTCTACCAGTCATATAGATTCAGTTCCGTTATTCTTTTTGCGGTTGTGATATTACTGGTTTATACAGTTATCCTGTCTCCCCGGATCATTTTCATTCTAGGGGCTATAGTGTTGATTATCTTTTACTTATTGCGTATACTCCGGCTGTTTTTAATTTTTATGAAGAGGAATATTTCAGTATTGTATTTGATTTTGTACCTTTGTGCGCTGGAAATTTTACCAGTTCTGATTTTAGTGAAATATTTCACTGGCCTCGATTTATAATGAGAAGTGTTACCTGAAAAGTAAAACTTAATCTGTAAGAAGTTGAAAATAAAAAAGATTTTAGTATCGCAGCCAGAGCCGAATAATCCGAAATCTCCATATTTCGATCTGGCAAAAAAATACAATCTTAAGGTTGAATTTAAACCTTTTGTTCAGGTCGAAGGTATTTCATCAAAGGATTTCCGCCAGCAAAAGATCAATATTCTTGATTTTACTGCAATAATTTTTACAAGCAAAACCGGGATAGATCATTTTTTCAGGATTTGCAACGAACTTCGGATAGTTGTTCCTGATACAATGAAGTACTTTTGCATCACGGAAAATGTTGCCTTCTATCTGCAGAAATATATTGTTTACAGAAAACGCAAGATATTCCACGGCAAGGCAAAATTTCAGGATCTGGTTGATATAATTATCAAACACAGGGATGATATTTTCTTTGTTCCCCTTCCTGAACCTCATAATGCAGAAATACCTGATGTGCTTGATAAAAACAATATCAAATACACTATCGGGACACTATACAAAACCATAAGCAGTCATTTTTCCAATTTCAATGATTTCGATTATGATATACTGGTTTTCTACAGCCCTTCCGGCATCAAATCATTGAAAGAAAATTTTCCTGATTTTGTCCAGGGGGATATTAAAATTGCCGCCTTCGGGCCGACAACCGCCAGCGCGGTTGAGCATGAAGGATTGCGGCTTGATATAAACGCCCCCAATCCAAAAGCTCCTTCAATGACTATGGCTCTTGATGATTTTCTCAAAGAGCATAATAAAAACTGCAGGTAACAAATAATCAGCATATCGGTTCGCTCCGGTCCGGGGCATTAGCTTCTGATGCATTCCGGGGATAATTGATTTTGAGATGAACAAAGGTGAAAGGCAGACATTCGGCAAGAATGAAAGGCTTTGCAGGACTAAATTGATTGATGAAATATTTGAAAACGGAACTGTTTTCCATACATCTCTGTTTAAAGTGGTCTGGATCAGCAGCAGTATCAGACTGCCTTCACCGGCCCAGATCGCAGTAAGTGTTCCGAAAAAAAGTTTCAGGCTTGCAGTTACCCGGAACCTCTTAAAAAGAAGGATAAGGGAAGCTTACCGTAAAAAGAAACATCTCCTTTACAGTTTGCTTGAATCAGAGAACATTCAAGTCACATTTATTATAATTTACCGACACAGCAATGTTGCCGATTATGATATCGTAGAAAAGTCTGTCGGCGAGGTGATTGAAAAACTTTGTGACATAATCCTGAAGAATCGGAAGAAAAGTTAAAGTTGTTTTAAATATTTCAATGCCAGCTTCATTGCCGGATTTTCTTGTTAATTTCGCCCTTCATATTTATAGATACGTTTTTTATGAAAAAGGTACGTTCCGCCAGATTTATAATTGTTGCGGTTATTATGATAGTCGCAGGAGTCAGCGTTGCATTTCTTTCCATCCAGGAGACAAGGGACTTCAGGATCGCTAAAAACCTTGATATATTTTTAGCCCTGTTCAGGGAGCTGAACACATTTTATGTAGATGAACTGAATCCTGACAAACTGGTTAAAACAGGGATCGACAATATGCTCAAGACCCTTGATCCTTATACTGTATATTATCCTGAATCCGAAGGCGATGAGGTGACCTTTATGACAACCGGTAAATATGGAGGCATAGGTTCTCTTGTCAGGGACGGAGGTGAGTATGTTGTCATTTCCCTTGTCTATAAAGGTTTCCCTGCTGACGTTGCAGGAATCAAAGCAGGTGATATTCTTAAAAAGGTTGATGGCGTTTCGCTCAAAGGGGTAGATACAGGTGTTGTAAGTGAAAAGCTCAAAGGTAATCCGGGAACCATAATAAATCTTACTATCGAAAGAAATGGCAAAGAAATGGATTTTTCTGTCAAACGGGAGAAAATCGCGGTACCATCCGTTCCCTATTCCGGGATGATTGATTCTAACACAGGATACATAAGATTTACAAATTTTACACAGAATTGTTCCGACGATGTCAGGAAAGCACTGATTGAGCTGAAAAACAATAATGCCAGGCAAATAATCCTGGACCTCCGTGGCAACCCTGGAGGTCTTCTTACAGAGGCTGTGGATATTGTGAATCTTTTTGTGGGCACCGGAAATGAAATTGTTTCAACAAAAGGAAAGGTAAAACAGTTTGATGAGGCTTTTAAAACTACAAAATCGGCAGTTGATGAAAAGATCCCGCTTGCCGTTATAATAAACAGAGGTTCTGCCTCAGCTTCCGAAATAGTAGCCGGGGCAATCCAGGATCTTGACAGGGGCATTATAGTCGGTCAGAGGTCGTACGGAAAAGGACTTGTCCAGATAACCCGTCCGCTAAGCTATAATACCCAGCTTAAAGTTACCACGGCAAAATATTACATCCCGAGCGGAAGATGTATCCAGGCACTAGATTTTTCTCATCCCAATGAGGACGGAAGCGTGGGGATAATCCCTGATTCGCTTATTTCGGAATTTAAAACCAGGAATGGAAGAATGGTAAAGGACGGAGGAGGAATAACCCCGGATATAGAAATAAACCCTGAACCACTGAGTCAGATTGCAACCGAACTTTTCTTTCGCAATTACATTTTTGATTTTGGCAGCATTTATTACTGGTCGCATCCCGGTTTTAAGTCAATTGATGAGTTCTCATTCACTGACAAGGATTATACCGATTTTAAAAATTATCTGGCAGGACGCAAGTTCAGCTACAAAACAATCACCGAAATGTCGCTGAATGAGCTTATAACCAATGCAAAGAAGGAAAAGTATTATGACGTTCACAAGGACATTTTTACGGAACTCCAGAAAGAGCTGAATCATACCCTTGACAATGATCTTATGACCTTCAAAAATGAAATAACAGAGCTTCTTGAGGATGAAATCATCGGCAGGTATTTTTACGAGGATGGCTCAATTGCATGGACCGTCAAAACTGATGAACAGGTTTTAAAAGCAGTTGAGATCCTTAATAAAAGTCAGGATTACAATTACATTCTTCAAGGTAAAAAGGGATCTATTCTCATTACACATGAGGATAAAAATCCGACGATGAAGGTAAGTCTTGTTGAAAATTCTGACAGTGATGTAAGTATTTAGGGATTATTCATTCTCTATCCACTGACCGGAGTTATCCTCAAATATCTCCTTTTTCCAGATCGGAAGTTTTTCCTTTATAAGCTCGACTGTTTTAGCACAGGCTTTGGATGCATGATCCCTGTGCCCTGCTGAAACCATTACCAGCAGAGATATTTCCCCGGCTTTTACGAGCCCTTTTGAATGAATTATCTCAATTGTCTTTACATCATCAAACTCTGACAGAATTGATTTGTAGATTTTGTCAGCTTCCGTTATTACCATCTCCTCGTAGGCAGAATATTCTATAGCCCTGACAAATTTCCCATTGGCCTGATCCCTTCTCACCTGTCCGACGAAAAGCGAATGAGCCCCGCATTCTTTATTTTCTCCGCCTTTCGCAATTATTTCTGAAATTACGCCAGGTGTTACAGGTCCGTTGATTAAGTGCATTTTGATATAGTATGAGTTATTGAGAAAAACGTTTTTTATCCTCCTGCGAAGGGCGGTAAATATGCAACCTCATCATCTGGTCTTAGCAGAGGATCTTCATTTACTATTTTATTATTGACCGCTATTCTGAAATTATAGTGCACAATCTCAGGAAAATCATTCCCGATTCTTTGTTTCAGATCTCCGAATGATTTTATTTCCCGGTAATGTTTCCGGCTGGTGCCTGTTATCTCTGCAAGGACCCCGAAGAATAATACACTAATATCCATAATAAAGATTAATCCCCTTCCTCTTTTTTGCCCCCCAACCCCCCTAAAGGGGGGCAATAAATTTATTACTTTTCAAAGTCCCCCTTTAGGGGGATTTAGGGGGCAGATTTAATGTGCCTCCAGCCAGTTTTTTCCTGTTCCGCAGTCGACCTTCAGCGGTATATCAAGTTTTACAGCATTTGACATCTCATAAACAACCATTTCCTTAACTCGCTCAAGTTCACCGGGAACAACCTCGAAGATAAGCTCATCATGAACCTGAAGTATCATTTTTGAGCCAAATCCTTCCTTTTTCAATTTCTCGTGGATCCTCACCATTGCAATTTTTATTATATCGGCTGCTGTCCCCTGGATGGGAGCATTTATTGCATTCCGTTCGGCATTCCCCCTTACTACCTGATTGCGCGATTGAATATCGCGTAAATACCTCCTGCGGCCGAACATTGTAGTGACGTATCCTTGTTCCCTCGCTTTTCTTATGCTTTCATCCATATATTTCTTTACACCGGGGTATGAATTGAAGTACCCGTCGATGAGATCTTTAGCTTCTTTCCGGCCAATTGTAAGCCTTTCTGAAAGACCGAATGAAGAAATACCATATATAATGCCAAAGTTGGCTGTTTTGGCCCTGCCCCTCATTTCTCTGGTGACATCTTTCATATCCACTCCGAAAATTTTGGATGCAGTGGCCGCATGTATGTCATTTCCTGAGAGAAAATCACTAATCATATTCCTGTCGCCGCTCAGATGAGCCATCAGCCTGAGCTCTATCTGAGAATAATCGGCTGAAAGAAACAGATTTCCTTCTTCCGGTACGAATGCCTTCCTGATCTCTCTTCCTCTTGCATCCCTGACTGGAATATTCTGAAGATTCGGATTATTCGAACTCAGTCTTCCGGTTGATGCAACAGCCTGATTATATGAAGTGTGAATCCTACCTGTTTTTTTATCAACGAGTTGAGGCAATGATTCAACATAGGTTGATAATAGCTTTTTAAGCCCCCTGTATTCAAGCACTTTATTTATTATCGGGTGCCTTCCGGAGATTCTTTGCAATATTTCCTCGCCTGTATTGAACTGTTTCGTTTTTGTAATTCTTGCTTTATCATCGAGTTTTAAACGGATGAACAGAATATCGCCAAGCTGTTTCGGAGAAGAGATATTAAACTCGGTACCTGCAAGAGTGTAGATCTCTTTTTCAAGGGAGATGATATCCTCACGGAGGACCGTGGAAATAGCTTTTAGATCCTCCGGGTTAAGTTTAACGCCAATTCGCTCCATATCTGCCAGCACCTGGATAAGAGGCATTTCTATTGTCTCGGCAAGGTCTGATAATCCTTCAGATTTTAACCTCGGTTGAAATACCTCCTTAAGCTGATAAGTTACATCAGCATCCTCAACTGCATATTCCTTTATCTGTTCAACAGGAACAGAACGCATGTTTTTCTGGTTAACCCCTTTCTCCCCGATCAGAGATTCTATGTGAACAGGGCTGTATAAGAGATATGTTTCGGAAAGCAGGTTCATATTGTGCCGCATATCAGGCTCGAGAAGATAGTGAGCGATCATTGTGTCAAACAGATTGCCTCTCAC
>Ga0208081_1000340_pt1 | contig 11601 bp, 9 predicted proteins | sample NGESurshal092012_6_FD_184479 | JGI IMG/M metagenome (GOLD analysis project Ga0208081, IMG submission 184479) | Arctic peat soil microbial communities from Barrow, Alaska - NGEE Surface sample 415-1 shallow-092012 (SPAdes) | ecosystem: Environmental > Terrestrial > Soil > Wetlands > Peat ...
GCTCGACACGGGCGAGATAATCGAATGGATAGGAAAAAGGTTCTCAAAATCGCATCCACTTGCATTACGTGCCTCGGGCTTTCACGCGCCGGACAAGTTGCTCTTCGTTGACATCGAGACGTTGGGGCTTTTCTCCAGTCCGATCATAGTTATAGGGCTGGCTAAATCGATTGGCGAGACCCTTAACGTGCACCAATATGTTCTCAGGGACGTGCACGAAGAGCCCGCTGCGCTTGCTGCATTTCTTTCTCACGTCGACGCACATAGTGCGTTCGTCACGTACAACGGGCGAACTTTTGACGTTCCTTATCTTGAGCAACGTCTTGCCTACTACCAGATACGCGGCGATTTGCAAAGAGCGCACTTCGACGCGCTCCACTTCGCACGAAGAAAGTGGGGTGGGATGGTGCCCGACTTTAGGCTGTTCACGCTCCAGAAGCATCTTCTCGGCGCTCGCGAAACCGACATTCCCGGCGCCTTGGTTCCTGAGTTCTATGAGACGTACCTGCGGACGCAAAACATCGGGCCTTTGCTCGCCGTGATTGAGCACAATAGACAGGATCTCGTCGCGCTGGCACACATTTTTTCCAGGCTTTGCGAGGGATAAGCACGTCTGTCGAAACCGTTCTCCGAATCCTGCAGAGTGATCCGGCATACCGCGACCAAGTCGAGCATATCGAAGTGTTGCCCGCCAGAGAACCGGTTTACGGTGATGCCAGCGACATAGAATCAAAAGTCGAAGCGTATCTGCAGCTCAAAGAAATTCAGTTGTACCAGCACCAAAGTGATGCTCGCACGGCGTTACGTGCAGGCAAGAACGTCGTCATCACCACCCCTACCGCTTCCGGAAAGACGCTTGCCTTCAACGTTCCGATTTTCGAGGAGCTCGAGCGCGACCATAGCGCGACTGCACTCTACGTCTTCCCCACAAAAGCCCTATCGAATGATCAATTGAAGGTGCTTGATGAGCTCGAGCGCATTTGTGGCATACCGGTCAATCCTAACGTTTACGACGGGGATACCCCCTCACATAAACGGCCGAAGATTCGAACGACGGCGAGGATAGTGATTACTAATCCTTATGAGCTCCATCACGTCCTGCCTTGGCATTACAAGTGGCAGCGATTCCTGGCTCACCTAAAGTTCATCGTCCTTGACGAGGCCCACGTGTATCGTGGCGTATTCGGATCAAATGTTGCGCTGCTGGTAAGGCGACTACGTCGGCTCTGCGCTTATTACGGATCAGATCCACAGTTTGTCATTTCTACCGCAACGCTTGCAAATCCGATCGAATTCGGCGAGAGACTCACCGGGACGACGTTCGACCTGATCGCACGAGACGGATCCCCTCAAGAACGCAAGTATTTCGTGCTGTACAACCCGTACGCGAACGGCGCTGGCACTCGTTCCGCTCATCGGGAGGTTGAGGACTTGTTTCTCCTTTTCATCCGAAACAAACTACAGACGCTTTGTTTTACGCCGTCCCGAAAGATGGCAGAGCTTATCGCCCTTTGGGCTCGAAACGACGTCAGAGAAGTGACACCATCTCTCGCCGACCGCATTACTGCTTATCGAGCTGGCTACTTGCCTGCGACGCGGCGGGAGATAGAGACGCGCTTGAAAAGCGGCAGCTTAGCTGGCATCACGTCAACGAACGCGCTTGAACTTGGCATCGACATCGGTAGCTTGGATGCCGTAATCATGGCGGGCTATCCCGGCACGATCGTCTCTACGATGCAGCAAGCGGGGAGAGCGGGCAGGGGTAAAGGCGAGTCTATCGCGACCTTGGTTGGATTTCACGACCCCCTCGATCAGTACTTTATGAAGCATCCGGACGCGCTGTTCGGTGGGTCGCACGAACACGCCATCATCGATCTTTCGAACGAATATATTACCGCAGGACACGCTATGTGCGCTGCGGCGGAGTTACCGCTGCGGCTCCCTCACGATGAGGCTTACTTTCCAAAGCTTCTCTCAGCATCGTTAGAGGAGCTCGAGCGTCAAGGCTTAACCAAAAACACCGCGAGCGGATGGGTGTATTCAGGCACGGGTAGAGCAACCGAGGCGGTGCCCCTAAACGGACTCTCCTCGCAAGTATTCAAGATGCTGTATGAAGGGAGACTGCTCGAAACGCTTGACATGGCCCGCGCGTATCGAGAGGCTCATAAAGGGGCCGTCGTTCTTCACGATGGTGAGACCTACGTCGTCGAGCAGCTCAATTTGAGTGTTGGCATCATTTCCGTGAACAAAAAGGACGTCGACTTTTATACAGAGCCGATTAAAACCGTTGATCTTCACATAATAGAAGAACTCGAAACGAGGCAAAAAGGCGCGTTGACCGTGTCATTCGGTGCTGTCGAAGTCGTCGAGCAGTACGTCGGATACAAAACGCTTCGCTATGATCAAGTTATCGGGGCGGAGAGCCTCGAAATGCCGCCCCTTCGCTTCACGACGATGGCACTGTGGTTCACCGTGTCAGAAGCTGCCTTGGCACGTGTCGTAGCTGAGCAGCTCGACATTGCTGGTGGTGTCCACGGAGCAGAACACGCCCTTATTGCGGTGATGCCACTGCATGTGATGTGCGATCGGCGCGACATCGGAGGCGTTTCTGCATTGCGCCATCCGGATACTGGTCAACCTACGATATTCATCTACGACGGTTTCGAGGGGGGGATCGGCCTTACTGAAAAAGCAATTGAGCTATTCGCCGATATTGTTACAATGACGCGGGAGCTCGTCGTGGGCTGCTCATGCGACGTCGGATGCCCGGCGTGCATCTACTCGCCTAAGTGCGGTAATGACAACAAGCCGCTCGATAAGAAGGCTGCAATCGTGTTATTAGAAGAGCTTGTAGAACATATGGCCGCCTAAACTGAGTTCAAGCTTTTTTAGTAAGACCGCGTTACGATCGTAGTCTTAGACCGCGCTTCCGTCCTCTGAGTCTAAGAAGTTAGTTGCAGATTCGGGGGAGATACGTAAGCCCCCTTTTTCATCTTAATTCGCAGGTGAATAAGACGATGCTTGCCTGCTCACGGAGATGACGCAGAGGGAAGATGCGAGTAAGCCAAACGATTAATAGATACGAAACAGACCGAGTTACCACCTATCATGAGGGGTGTTTGAAATGTCGTTCGACGTCTTTCCCGCTATAGATATTAAAGATGGCCGATGTGTCCAGCTGGTCGGAGGGGCGCCTGAAAACGTCCTTGTTTCGCTTGAAGACCCCATAGCAGTCGCAGAACATTGGATTAGCAAAGGGGCCACCAGCTTACACGTGATCGACCTCGATGGCGCTTTTGGAAAACCCCGAAATCTGAAGCTTGTCTACAAGCTTGCAAAACTCGACGTGTTTATTCAGGTCGGAGGCGGAGTTCGCTCCCGTGAAGACGTTGCCGACCTGCTTCAGATGGGAGCCGACCGCGTGATTCTAGGCACCGCTGCCGTCCGAGATCCGACGATCGTCTACGACATGAGCGCTGAGTTTGGCAGTGCGTCTGTCATGGTGTCGGTCGACGCACGAGGGGGCGAGGTCCTCATAGAGGGGTGGACGCGCAGCTCAGGCCTACGGCCTCAGGAACTGGGCATCGTTTTTCAGGATTTGGGGGCGGGTTCTCTGCTCTTCACTGACGTCGAGGTCGAAGGGAGGATGGGCGGCATTCGCACCGACATCGTTCAGAACCTCGTAGAGTACGTGGACGTGCCCGTTGTTGCAGCTGGTGGCGTTGGGCGTTTAGAGGACATACGTGCGATCGCCTCGACCGGAGCCGCCGGTGTTGTGATCGGTTCTGCTATATATACGGGGAAATTCTCGCTCAACGATGCTTTTAAAATAGTAAGTGACCTCTAAGGTATGGGTTAAACATGCGCACGGCCAACGTTCAGAGGCAAACAAAAGAGACCAATATTGACCTGCACGTCAACCTCGATGATCCGTCGGAAACGACCATTGAGACCGGCGTACCGTTCTTTACACACATGCTCGAAGCCCTCTCCCTGCACGGCGGCATCGGAATGCACCTCGCCGTGCAGAGTGATGGCAACCCGCATCACGTAGTCGAGGACGTCGGCATCGCACTCGGGACGGCACTTAAAAACGTGATTGCAGACACGGCAGGCATCAGACGGTTCGGGAGCGCATCTATTCCTATGGACGATTCCCTCGCCACCATTGCCGTGGACGCAGCAGGACGGAGCTACGTCGTATTCAATGCCACAATCGCCTCGGGCGTCGATGGCATCGACGCCAGCTTGGTGAAACACTTCGTCCAATCGCTCGCGTCGCACGCAATGCTGACGATTCATGTCAACGCCTACGGTTCAGACGACCATCACACGATCGAGGCCATATTCAAAGCGCTCGGGGTTGCACTCAGCGAAGCATTACAACCGAGAGAGGGGATTAGAAGCACAAAGGGAGTGCTATAGTCATCTTGATTGTCCAAGGGAATGTTTGGGTTGCTCTAAAAGATCGTCTTTGTCTAACGAGACGATGGGTCCTCTAAAGATAGGTCGCCAACCTCAGCTTCTTTCTCGCCTCAGTTTAGTGCAATAAACATACCACACCTTCCAATCCTCTCGTGCGTCCCAGAAAGGGCATTCAAAGACGGAAGACGTCCATTGCTTGAGACGCGCGCAATAATAGCAATCCGTCGCCGAGGCCTTGAACTTAGCCTGATAGCGGCAAAGCGAGCAGCGTCGGAGAGGGGTCTTTCCAATGTCAAACAGCTGCCAGTCAACGTCGCCCATATCCTGCCTGAGCCGGGGTTCACAAGATACCAATTAGTGGTAGAATCGCAGCGAATACCGCGGCACTACAGCCCGACCCTACACCTCGCAACGATAGACGATGCTATAACTTTTGCGTCATGCTCCAAAAAAAGCACCTGGTTCTAGCCTGATGAGTTTGACGTCCGCACCGCAGTAACGTTGTGCGCTACGTAGTAAGTGGGGGGCCTCACCCCCTTCTTTTTGTTTAATGTCGCACAGAGGCCACCCAAAGGAATAAGTCAGACTGTTACGTAGTCCAAGCTATGCAGCAAGCGCTGGTCGAAAAGCTGGAAGCTTTCGGCCTCAGCACGAAAGAGGCCCACCTCTACGTCATATTGCTGAAGTACGGCCCAAAAACAACGGGCGAGCTCGCTAAGCTGCTACACAGCTACCGCGTTGACATATATCGTCTTGTGGAGACGCTCACCGAAAAAGGAATGGTTGAAGAGTCGATCGAAAAGCCGACAAAATACGCGGCAGTTGCCGTCGAAGAAGCGCTCACGGGAGCTATGATGCAGCACGCTTATGAGCTCCGTTGGATGGAAGAGAATCGTGATCAGGTGCTAGAGCTCACACAAGAGTACTTGTCAAGCGAGGCTTTTGCCGATGACCTTTACACGTTTAAAGTGATCAAAGGCCGTTCGAACACGCTCGCCATTATGGAGCAGCTAGTCAAAACGGCTGAAGCACGCATCATATTCATTTCGTCACTCATCGGCATCTCAATACTGTCCACTAGCGGGATTCTCGAGCATTGCATCAACGCGGTAGAAAGGGGCGTTCGCGTGAGGTTCGTCACAGAAATTCTGCCACGAAACATCAGTTCGGTGCGTGAGGCGCTTGCAGGAGGAATCGAGGTGCGCCACTACGACAACTACGCTGGAATGCGGTACCTCGTTGCTGATACGCGCGAAAGCCTGACAACCATAACGTTTGACGCACTCCGCCACGGAAAGGACGCATCTGACACGGCTTTCTGGACTAACAGCCCCGAATTTGCACAATATCTCGAGTCGAGCTTTGAGATCCTGTGGAACGACGGCGTCGAGGCCGCGCAACGTGTTGACGCTGTTTTAGCAGATATCGACGGAGCACGCGTAAAAGCGGCCAAAAACAGCCCCTAATCGCGTAACCCTCCTTTAAGTCAGGTTCGAAGCGTTTTTATAGCTATACGTTTTATCGTACATTCCGGGCCTAATTATCGTTTTTATGATGTGATGTCCTATGAAGAGAGCGCGATTACGTACGTGTATACCAATCCTAATAGTCGCCGCACTTATCGCTGCTTTTGTCGCTGCACCGATCGCGGCGACGACTATGGTTACTGTTGACAAGAAAACGGCTAACGCCGGAGCCGCAATCTACATACAGTCTGATCTCGGAAAGGCTGGAAACACAGCTAAGATCGAGTTTTTCTATGACGCTAATAACAATGGCATCGATGATGACGGCGGCGCATGGACGTCAATTGCGCAAGTGACGGGGGGCGGTTCGAATAGCCTGGTTCAGGGAGCGAGCAGTCAGATCGCGTACCGCTGGGTTCCACCGTCCGATCTTAACCCTGGCCACTACTTAATTCGAGTAACAGACACGGATAACTCCACGCCCAAGGTCGCCGGCGTCGATCTTACTAACCCTGCGACGCCCCAGATTTCGTTCTTAGTTAGCGGAAGCAACGCCACTCGCGTCAGTCCTGCTGGGTTCGTGCAGGTGCATGCAGACGTGAGCAATAACTGCGCGCTTTGTCATAGTGGCGACCCGTCAACGTGGAATGCCTCAAGCACTGGTTTTGATGAACAGAAGATGAAGGCACACGTTAAAGCAGATTTTAGCGGATTGACCGGAAGTGCAAACGATACGGCAGTACCGGCTCAGATGACAGTAGGTCACGGTATTGTGGGCTGGAACGTGCAAATATCACCGTATATAAAGGAGGGGACAAAAGTCCAAGCCTACATCCAAGTGATCGAGGCAAATTTGACCATTTCGAGCCACAACCCCACAACCAGTGAGGGCAACAACGCGACGGGCAACAGGACTGCAAACGCGACAAACATTTTAAACGAAACAGGGTCCACCCAAAGCAACACAACACTCACCATAACGGCTATTTCGGCACCGGCCTATGATAACAACACGGTTGCCGTGAACGTTACGGTCAAGAATAGGGGCGCTACCCCTGCGGACGCTACGTTCCTCGTCTTCCAAGATTTGCCTAAGGATATCAGTGTTGACAACGGAGGCGCTTATGATATCGCTTCAAATTCAGCCTCGGTATTCTCGGTAAAGATCGCCGCATCTAGCAGCGCTTCAGGCAACTATGACCTTAAGTTGCATGCGGCAAGCGGTAACTTGACGAGTGAGAACCGAACGATTCCCATTCAGATCGGTAACCCCACCGTCTCAGCGGCCAAGAGCGGGAACCCGCTTCCTGGCTTTGAGGCCGGATTCGTCGTTGTTGGACTTGTAATCGCCGCATTCGTGGTAAGTAAACGGCGCTAAACCACCGTAAATCCCTTAAGACGTACGTTTATATACGGCTGGAAGGTACCTTATACATGTGCAGACCGGCCAAGTATATGACGACGTCGAGGCCGTTATTATGGCGGCTGATGAGCACCCTGAGTATCGAGAGCAAATCATAGACGGGTTTATAGATCAGGTGCTGCGTCGTCGAAAGCGACGGTTGACATTTTGGCGTACGACGGCGCTGCTTCTTGTGGTCGGTGGCCTCGGAACGCTGTTCATTGACCGACTCATCTCGTTTCCGCTCAGTCTCTTTGCTCTCATCTTCTTTTGGATCGTGATCGTCGGCGTTTGGGCAAGCTACCGAATAATCGCTGTTATAGAGCATCATGCAGTGCGTTTTGCACTGATGTGGCTGGTTACGCGGATGGCTTTACGGCGAAGCGCATCTAGAGGGATCTTCAGCCTGCTCACGGTCTCTGTTGCTAAAGAGGGTATCAAGCGACTGATCAGCGCACTTTGAAACGCGTCATCAACTCATACGATACTCGCTTACACTAAAAGAAGCGCAACCGGCTTTTTTGACATTCACACGTCGACAATCGGCTTTTCGCTGATCAGATCCTAATTAGCGGCTAAATGCGAACGCACTAAAACCTCATAGCCTCGTCCGCGTCGAACCCTTCGTGTACAACGCGCGCTATTTTTCTGACTAAGTTGGTTGGATCCGTGGCTTGAAATATGTTCCTGCCTATCGCGACGCCGCGCCCTCCAGCGTCAATCGAGTCTCTGACCATCTGTAGCAGCTCGCGCTCAGTGTCCATTTGCGGGCCACCTGCTACCACAACGGGCACGGGACATCCCCCTACTACCTCTTTAAAGGTATCGACCTCGCCTGTATAGTTCGTTTTGACGATGTCCGCACCAAGTTCAGCACCCACTCGAGCAGCGAGTTTCACGTGCTCAACGTCATGCTCGTCCTTGACTTTGTCGCCGCGTGGATACATCATCGCGAGTAGCGGCATGCCCCAGTAGTCGCAGCGCTCTGAAATATGCCCGAGAGTCGCCAGCATTTCAGATTCATTCTGTGCTCCGACGTTCACGTGAACGCTGACAGCGTCCGCGCCAAATTTGATGGCCTCTTCAACCGTCTTCACAAGCACTTTACGGTTCGGATCGGGAGCAAGAGACGTACTTGCTGAAAGGTGGATTATGAGCCCGACGTCACGACCGTAGCCTCTGTGACCGTATTTTGCCAAGCCGATATGCCCGAGTACGGCATTAGCTCCTCCCTCGGCGACCTTGTTTACTGCGATGCGGAGGTCCTCTAGTCCTCTGATTGGACCCACGCTCACGCCGTGGTCCATCGGCACGATGATGGCATTGCTCGTGGTACGACTAAATATTCGCTCAAGCCGAACTGACTTCCCGATGTACATGTGCAAAGACTACAGCCGAGAGATAATTAATATTGTGCACGTCCTTTCACCTCAAGCTGCGCCGCGTGAAGGCCGAATCAGGACCACATTCAATGATGGATCCCTGACGATATTCGCTTTGTGCGAACGACCATCGGTACGATTCCCTAGCTACTAAGGCACGTCATACGAGTTCTTTGTGCTTGAGCTGGGGTATAAGTACTGCAGCAGCGCTATCTTAATGGACCAAAGTGAGGTTAATGAAGCGCGCTTTCGAAGCGGAGCGCCTTCCACCTCGTTCTATTCTCGTGGCAGCCTATTAAAAACTTCAACCGGAGCAAAAGACCATGGAAGCGATAGAAGCGATTGAAACGCGCAGAAGCGTGCGACGATATGAAAACAAACAGATTGACGATGAGATCGTGAAGCGACTCCTCTCGGCAGCGATGAATGCACCATCGGCAGCGAACGAACAGCCGTGGGAGTTCATCGTCATAAAAGACCGCGAAATGCTCGACGCTATCCCGACGTTTAGCCCGTATGCGAGGCTGGTAACGCATGCACCCCTTGGCATATTGATCTGCGGCGATACCCGGAATATTATCGCCCCTGGATTCTGGGTGCAAGACTGCGCCGCGGCCACACAGAACCTGCTTATTGCCGCTCACGCACTTGGATTGGGAGCGGTGTGGACCGGGGTGTACCCGATGGAGCAACAGGTAGCTGGGTTTACCAAGCACTGCCAGCTCCCCGAGGGCGTCGTGCCGCTTGCATTTGTAGTGGTGGGTTATCCGGCTGAGACGCCGCCAAAACAAAACAGGTTCGACCCGGACCGGATTCATGCAAACGTGTGGTGACCTAAACTACGCTCTAATCTACGGCCGGTCGGCGGAGCAGAACGCGTATCGGTTTACGAAAGCCGAATATACAAAAACAAGCGACGCTGCTAGAGCACCTATATTCTTAGTGAAACGCTTAAGTACGGTTATATCTTAACATATATCTAAAGACTTACCATACAGCGATGATCTTTTTCGCTGCGGAGTTTTCATGGACGAACAATTGATCAAGTTATTTGAAAAGGCAGAGACGTTGTCTGACATCTTTGAAGTCGTCAAAGCCACCGTCGAAAAGACGACAGGAAAGAGCAGAGGCGGCATCATGCTGGGCTTGGCGAACCTCGGCAACCAGCCAAACGGGTTCTTCGGCGCCTTCTACCCAGTCGGCTCCAACATCATCGTCATGAACAACGTGCCCCTTCTGCGCATCAAGGAAACCGACCCCTCATTGTGGAAGCCCTACGTGTTTCACGTGCAACTCCATGAGTACATGCATTCGTTGGGCTACCTCAGCGAGAGCGCCGTGAGGCTGCGCGTTCTCACAATCACCAAGAACGTCTTCGGCGACGAGCACCCCGCAACGCTTCTCGCCGCAAACACCGAGCGCTTTATCCCGCATCTTTCGTACCCGAACGTCTCGTGGCAACCGAAAGATCTCAAAATCAAGCTCGTAGAGGACTTCGATCGGTCAAGCGCCAGCTACTTTGCGTAGGCTGCTTTCTCGTCGGGCGTGTGCTTTTTTATCACGAACGCTTCCCTTTTTTAAACATGTCAACGTACCTTCCCGCGGGCAAGTGAGGCGAAGATGCCGACGAAGCAGAGCACGGTAAAGAGCGAGAAGGCGAGTTGATTGCTCAGCATGAAGAGCCCGGGTGACTCTGGCGTAATCACCGCCTGCCCGATGATGAGCGCGAAAATGAGCTCGACGAGCGCGACGCTCAGCACTTGCCCGATCGTGCGCATCGTCGCGATCGTTCCCGAGGCGAGGCCATAAAAGTTGCGCTCCACAGAACTCATCACGGCGTTCGTGTTCGGCGACGAAAAAATGCCAAACCCGAACCCGAGGACGGCCAAACTCGCGATGATTAGTGGTATGGGCGTCGTCGGCGTCAGAAAAATGAAGGGGGCGAGGCCGACGGTGGTAATTCCCATCCCAATGGATGCGACGACCTGCGGCTCGATCCTGTCCGAGAGCCGTCCAGCCACGGGCGACACAGCAGCCTGGACGATAGGCTGGGCTATCAGCAGGGTGCCCGCAAGCTGCGGGCTGAATCCCCGCACGCTCTGCAGGTAGATGCTCAATAGGAGAGTGACGGCGAAGGTAGCGCTGTAGTTGATGAGTGCAGCCACGTTTGAAAAGGCGAACGCCCGATTCCTGACAAAGAGATTGATATTGAAGACGGGAAAACGTGACCGCTGCTCCCAGATGATGAACGACGCGGCGGCAACGACCCCAACGACGATGAGAACGAGGCTGATCTGCGCCGGAATCTGTGTTAAGCCGTACACGAGCGAGAAGAGGGCTAACCCGTAGACGACCGAGCCTACGAGGTCGAAAGGTTCGCCCTTTGCCTCGGCCCACTCCCACTTGAGCTTGCGAATGCTTACGACAGCGATGATGATCCCCAGCGGGATGTTGACGTAAAAGATGCTGCGCCATCCGATATACTGCGTCATGAGGCCGCCGAGGAACGGGCCGACCGACAGACCGAGATAGACGGCAGCGACGCTGATACCGAGGGCCTTGCCCTTCTCGCCCGCTGGATACGCCGACGTGAGGATGGCAAAGCCTGTGCTCGTTATCATAGCTGCCGCGAAGCCCTGGAACGTTCGAAACACGATCACCGACGTGCTCGAAAAAGAGAGCGAAATGAGAAATGACGCGATCGAAAAGAGGATCGCTCCATAGGTAAAAACGCGCTTCCTGCCGTAGATATCTGCTAACTTGCCGAAGGGAACTAGAAAAATCGCTAGGCTGAGAAGGTACGCGGTCGCGACCCACGCGAGCGTGACGGCGTCCATGGCGAACTCGATTCCCATTGAAGGAAGTGCAAGATTTACGGCGGACACGTCAAAGGGCGTGAGAAACGCGGCAAGCGAAACAACGATCA
>Ga0208081_1000341_pt1 | contig 11593 bp, 9 predicted proteins | sample NGESurshal092012_6_FD_184479 | JGI IMG/M metagenome (GOLD analysis project Ga0208081, IMG submission 184479) | Arctic peat soil microbial communities from Barrow, Alaska - NGEE Surface sample 415-1 shallow-092012 (SPAdes) | ecosystem: Environmental > Terrestrial > Soil > Wetlands > Peat ...
CAATCTCAAGGCGCGCTGCCGAAAAGATCACCGAGCGAAGACTCATGCCGGGCATCGGACCGAGCGAACCGGACCGCACACGACGACTTGGACAACACCAACCGGCCACACGTACACCAGCCACGACGACCCACTACCCGTCGAAGAATTCCCGGTCGACCCGCCCTGAATCAGGGCTGCGGCAAGCGGTGTCGGGTGGTCCCGGCAGACAATTCGTGATCCAGATCGGTTCCATGGCAGAGCATCACGCCCGAGCGATCAGGTAATGGAACGAGTTGTCCTGCCGGTAGCTTCCCTCGTCGCGCCGACCTCCGGCGAAAGCCTGGATCATGGCTTCCCTGGTGCGTTGCTCGCCGGTACAACGGGCCCAACGCGGACCTACCATCGGCACAGGCACAACGATCTGGAGGGCGATGATGCGAGCCGCCGGAATCACCGCGTGGGGTGGCGCGGTGCAACCGCTTGACCTGCCCGACCCTCGCCTGCTTCGCGCCGACGAAGTGCTGATCCAAGTGGCTGCCAGCGGTGTCGGGTACTGGGAGGACGTCGTCCGACTCGGCGACCGGGACGTGGGCGGTGCCCTCCCGATGGCACTTGGCGTCGAAACTGCCGGTATAGTAACGGCTGTCGGATCAGAAGTCACGGTGTTCGGCGTCGGCGACGAGGTGCTCACGCACTGCGTGCCGCTCCGCGAGCAAGGCGCCTGGGCGGAACAGGCGATCTGCGCCGCCGCTGATTGCGCCGGCAAGCCACCCGGTGTGGCATGGTCTGACGCGGCGGTATTCCCCGTTCCGGCGCTGACTGCCGCGCAGGTGGTCGACGACGCGCTGGCCGTGCAGCCCGGCGAAACCCTGCTGGCTCACGGCGCGGGCGGCGTCACCGGAAGACTGATTGTGCAACTTGCCGTCGTGCGCGGTGCCCGGGTGATCGCCACCGCGGGTCCAGCCAGCGCCGAAGCTGTCCGCTCCGTGGGTGCTGCGGAAGTGGTCGACTATCACGATGCCCGGTGGCCCGAGCGGGTTCGCGGGACGCGGGGCAGGGTGGTGTGGCTGTCCACCAGCTCTACGTGCGGCCCGACGGTCCGCGGCTTGCCGCCCTCGCCGAATTGCTCGCCCGCGGTGAGCTCACCGTGGAAATCGGCGCCGGGTTCCCGTTGGAGCAGGCATCCGACGCGCTCGACATGGCACGATCCGGCGGGCACGGAAAGGCAACGGTGGTGTATCCCGAGCCGCTGTGACCGGTGGGTTGTCGCAGTGGGGCACGGTTTGCGGTCGACAGCAACGGGAACGGTGGAGCCGTGACGGAAACGTGGACGGCGCCGGAGTTGCGGGAGCACCTCGGTCAGGTGGGTGTGGTCCCGGAGCTGGTGGTGCCGGTCCGGGTCACCGGGGCGGACCTGGGCCCGCCGACCGCGCAGGACCGCGCACGGACCCGGAAACTGGTGGTGGCCGTCGGCGCGGTCGTCATTCTTGCCCTCGTGGTGACTGCCGCGCTCAGGCAGGCGCTTCGCGAGGGTTTCACCAGCGGGTCGGTGCTGCTGGTCCTGCTGTTGGTCAGCCAGGTCGCTCTGCGATGGTTCGGCGGGCCCAGCATCATGGGGGCGCCATCCGCCGGCTCGGAGGCGGACCTGTTCGTCACGGCGCTGCGCACACCGACCGCAGCGGTCCGCAGCGTGCGCAGGAGATGGCTGGTCGTTGTCGACGCCGGCCGACAGCTGGTGGTGACCGAGGAAGAGGGATGGTCGGTACGCGGGCCGGAACAGATCCTGGAGATCCGCTGGAGCGACAAGAACGGCCGCATCGTGTCGACCGCGGATGTGCGGCGTCACTTCCGCCGCTGGATCCAGTTGCGCTTCGCCGATGGTTCGGTGATCGCGCTGCTGCTGGGACGATCGGCCCGCATGCAGCTCGCTGACGCCATCTCCCGTGTCGGGCCCGGTGGTGGATAGGCTGCCCAGTTTGGGACGCACTCAGAGAGGGGTCGCATGAGAAAGGTCATCGTCTGGATGATGGTCTCCATCGACGGGTTCTTCGAGGGGCCTGACGGCGACCTCGATTGGCACATGGTCGATGACGAACTGCACCGCTATGTCAACGAGCAACTCGGCGCGATGGGCGCCTTCCTGGACGGGCGCGTCACCTACGAGCTGATGGCGCAATTCTGGCCGACGGCGGACCAGGACCCGGCGAGCACCGAGCCCATGGTGGAGTTCTCGCGCATCTGGCGGGAGATGCCCAAAATCGTGTATTCCAAGACGTTGGACAGGGCCGAGTGGAACACCACCATCGCCCGTGAGATCGACGTCGAGGAGATCGCCGCGCTCAAGGCGCAGTCGGGCGGCGATATCGTGGTCGGTGGCGCCGTCCTTGCCGCGGAATTCGCCAGGCACGACTTGATCGACGAGTACCGGCTCTTTGTCAACCCGATCATCCTCGGCCGCGGAAGACCGCTGTTCCCGGAGTCGGACACCAGGAGACCGCTCCGGCTCATCGGAACCAGGACATTCGGCAACGGGGTGGTCCTGCTGCGCTACGACCGCCCCTGACCGCCGGGAAATAGGCTGTCAGTCTCACTCGGTCAGGCGGATCATCGCTGATTCAAGGGCGAAGCCGTTGACCGCGGTGCCCGTCGCCACGATCTTGCCGTCGCTCTGGACGGCGACGTCCTGGCCGGAGTCAAATCCTCCGTGAAAATCGGTGGTGAACGTCCCACCGCTGCCGAATGTCGAGTCCAGCAGGCCGTTGCCGTCATAGCGCGCCACGGCCAGGTCCGCGCCGATATCCAACTGTGCTGTGCCCACTACCACGATGCGGCCGTCGGCGAGCAGAGCCAGGTCCTTGCCGAACTCGTCGTGCGAATCCGGGCCGACGACGTCGGCGAAATCGGTGGTGACCAACCCATCACCGTCGAAGGCAGTATCCAATTCGCCGTCCGCTTCGAATCTGGCCACCGCGAAGTCGTTCCTGCCGGTGGAGAATCCGTTTCCGGCGTGCCCGGCGACGACGATCTTGGTGTCAGGCTGGATCGCGACCCCGTAGGCCATCGAGCCTCCGCCGAAATCAGCGATCGCCCGACCGTCGGCGCTGAAGCTGCTGTCCATGCCCCCACTTGGCAGATACCTCACGACGCCGAAGTTCTCGCCGTCCGCACCGTCGTCCGAGACCCGGCCAACCACCACAATCTTGTGGTCAACCGGCTGCAGGGCGACGCCGAAGCCGAAATCGGCCGCCCCGGCGATGTCGGTGGTGACCCGGCCGTCAGTATCGAAATCCTCGTCGAGAAGGCCTGTGCTGTCGTACCGGGCCACCGCGAAATCCGTTCCGGTTCCTGCGGCGTCGGTCGCGTGTCCGGCCACCACGATGGTGCCGTCGGTGTCGACCGCAACGGCGTACGCGCGGTCGACGCCGCCGTTGAAGTCGGTGGTCGCCATGCCCAGGTCACCGAACCCGAGATCGAGCTCGCCGTCGCTGTCGTACCGCTGGATACCGAAGTCCTCGCCGGTGGCGTCGGCACCGTCGTCGTTGTCGATGATGCCGACGACCACGATCTTCCCGTCAGGCTGAATTGCCACGTCCGCCGCGTCATCCAGGAAACCCGAGCTGAGCCCAGTGGTGACCGATCCGCCGTCACCGAAGTCCTGATCCGGTTGCCCGCCGGAGTCGTACCGGGTCAGCGAGAACTCGCCGGCCACCACAATCTTCTGATCCCAGGGCTGCACGGCGACGGCATAGGCGCCGCGCTGGCCGGGTGTGGTCACCTTGCCGTCGCCGTCGAAACTCTCATCGAGCGCGGAGTTTGCGATTGGAGTGAGGCAATGGACGGCGACGTCGGTGATGTCGGCGTCCGCCACCACTCCGGTGCCGTTGCTGACGGTGCAGATCTGATCGGGATCTGTGGGCTGCGCGGCCACGGTGACCTCATAGCCCTGTCCGGACAGCAGCCGTCCGGTGAATGCGAAACTGCCTTCAGCCGGAGTGGTTTCGTCCACAAGATTGTTGCGCAGCATGAGGCCGCTACCCTGCAGTCCGTCGACCGTGCCGGTGACGGCGTAGTCGGGGTCGGATGCCGCCTGCTCGTCGTCGGTGATGGTGAGTGTTGCGGCCGACGGAATGCCCAGCGTGACACACGCCGGCTCGGCCAGGGTGAGTTCGACGGTTTCGTCACCCTCAACCGCCTGGTCCTGCAGCATCGGCAGCCGGACCAGCCGTGGGGCCGTGTCGCCGTCCGCGAACGTGACGGCGGTGTCGAGTGGGGTGAGATCGTCGCCGGCATGGGCTGTTCCGCCGGTGACCAGCACGCTCGCGCTCACCGCTCCGGCGCTGCCGCCGACGCGGGTCACCAGGACCCGGGCGCTGTCCGCATCGGATTCCTCAGCCCGGTAGGCGCTCTCGCTGAATTGCAGCTGCCCGGCGGCCGGATCCGGTCCGGATTCGCAGGTTGCCGGTGCGGTGGGGTCCTCCGGGGGCGACACCAGCAAAGGATCGGCGATCGAGGTGAGGCCCCGGGTGCGAATGTTCACCCCGTCGGCGTGCAGCGGGTCGACAAGCGTGGCAAGGGCTCCGGATTCCAGGCCGCGATGGTTCATCACGCTGGCCGAGGCGATGGTCCGCAGCGTGAAACCCTCTCCGACGTTCAGGCCCGAAAGATCGATGGTGTAATGCGGGTTGGCGGCGAGGTCGACCTCGAATTCCTCTTCCTGGTCGACGGTGGGAGTGAAGTCCGATGTCTGCCACAGCGGGGTGGTCACCGGTCCCTCCGTCCAGGCAATGATGTCCCATTGACCGGTCCGGCCGGTGACGAACGCCGTGCCCGCTGTCTGGAAAAGGTGCTGGTCACTGGTGTAGGCGCTCACCTCGAGATGCAACATCGCGTCCACCGTGAAGCAGTTCACGGTATCCGGGCCGTCGCAATCCGGACCCGGACCGTTGTGATCGATGGCCCGCATGAACGCTTTTTTTAGACCGAATTGCAGGGAGGCGCCGGGCAGGGCTTTCGCGAACGCCTGGTATTGGATCAATTGCGCCTTGTTCCCGCCGATGCCCTCAGCGGTTTCGGTCTCGGTCCAGTATTCGGACCCGTCGCCCCTGGAGAAGATGTCGGCCACGGCACTCGGGCCCTCGGGAATCGTCGCCGGTCCGAAGTCATGCCTGCGGAACAGATCGCCAGCCACATCGGTGCCTTGGGCGACCACCACTTCGGTCCCGTCGGGATCGATATCGGAGAATTGCCATTGCCGGATCGGGGCGAACGGTATCAGCGGGGTGGCGCCCGCCGGCGCCGACTGGACACCGGCGAGGGTGGCCAGGCTGGCGATGACGGCCAGCACGGTGACGCAGACCCTCCGCACGCGCGATGACGTCATGGCAAGCCCCGATCTGGACCCGCACGCGGGGCGCGGCATCGACACGACCTTCCCGGGATCGGGAGCTGTGAGGCGTCGACTACCTGGTAGTACGGATCGTCGAGCGCGGCGGTTCTCGGCGCGCCGAGCGAGTCACTGACCGAATCCGTGACCTCAGCCGCGGATCGTGTCCAGACCCGGGAAAGTCCATGATCCATCAAGAATCTCGGGCTCCGGCTTGGTACATCCGCGCCGCGTGGTTCCAGCCGTCCATGATCGGGATCTGGTTGGGGGTGCAGATTTCTGCATGATCCGTCCGCGGGGCGCGCGGGGTGGGCTACCCTCCGCTCGTGCCTCCCGAGACCCCGGAGCAGTCGGCCCGCGTCGAACGCCGGATCCGGCTCGGCTGTTTGGCAATCCCGTTGCTGGGAATGGGTTTCCTCGCCGGTGTTGGTGTCTGGAAATTGATCACCAACGGACAACTGTCCGTCAGCGGCTGGATCTACATCATCTGCTTCCTGCTGATCATTCCGGCCGGCATCCGGATCTTCCGGAGCGGCCGCCCGCGATCGGGCAAGGATGGCCCGCCGAACTGAACACCAAGGCCACGACCACGATGACGGGCACGCCCGACGCCACCGTTGCGGCGGGACTCAGCCCCGTCCCATCGCGGCGACCAACCTCGCGGTCGGGCCGCCGACCCCATGCCGCCTGACGAGTTCCGACAGCGCTGCCGGGTCGACCGGCTCGGCCGGTAGGGTGCCGGGGCCGTCGGGGGTCACCATCAGCGGAGCGTCTGTCGAGACCCGCACCACGGTCGGCGCGACCAGCAGATAGTCACGGGCAGCGGCCAGCTTGGCCCGCATTCCTGCCGTCAACCCGGTGGACCGCCCGTCCAGCGCCTCGAGCAAACCCTCCACCGTGCCGAACCGGGAGATCAGGGTGGCCGCGGTCTTGTCGCCCACCCCGGGTACACCGGGTAGCCCGTCGGACGGGTCCCCTCGTAAGGCGGCAAAGTCGGCGTAGCTGCCCGGCGGAATGCCGTAGCGCTGCGCCACGGTGGCTGCCGAGTACACCGCGGCCTTGCTCATCCCGGCGCCGATGTAGCGGACCGTGACGGCCGGGTCGGTGTCCCGGGCGACCTGGAACAGGTCGCGGTCGCCGGTGACCACCTCGACCGGATCCGTACGCTCGGTCGCGGCAAGCGTGCCGATCACGTCGTCCGCCTCGAACCCGGGTGCCCCGGCAGTGGTGATGCCCAACGCGGCCAGCACGTCGAGCAGTATCGGGACCTGCGGGGACAGTTCGTCGGGCACCACTTCGATGTCGGTGGAGGCGCCGGGCGTCCCGCTGTGCGGGGTGTCCGCCAGCTCGACAGGAGCTGTGCTGAGCGCACTCTGCGGGTCGAGGACCCGATGCGTCTTGTACGACGGGATCAGCTCGACTCGCCAGGCCGGCCGCCAGTCCAGGTCGAGACAGGCCATCACCCTGGTGGGGCGGGCGTCGGAAATCACCTTGGCCAGGATGTCCAGCGACCCGCGCACGGCGTTCACCGGCCTGCCGTCGGGGGAGGTCGTGGACATCGGCACGGCGAAGAAGGCGCGGAAGTAGATGCCGGCGAGGTCGAGCAACTGGAGCATGGGCGAAGACGCTACCCGCCGGATCATCCGCCCTGTGGGAGCGCCTCGGGCAAAACGGACAGCCCGCCGGGCTGCGCGTTAGGCTGCCGTCCATGTCCATCGACCACTCGCGACCGCGGGGGACCGTGGCCGACCTCGTCCCGGCCTTGGCGGACCGGCTGGCCCGGTTGGCCGGTCAGGCCGACGTCACCGGGGCCGACGTCATCCTGATCAGCCCGGGCCCCGATCTCGAGTACTTCCTTGGCCATTCGGTGGGCTCGCACGAGCGGTTGACCTGCCTGGTGGTCCCCGCATCCGGCCAATCCGCGCTGCTCGTGCCGACACTGGAACGGCCCGGCTGGAGCGGCACCCCGGTGGAATCCTTGGACGTCGCGATCAGCACGTGGACCGACGGCGAGGATCCGTACCTGGCCCTCGCCGCGGTGCTGCCGCCGCAGGCCAGGGTGCTCGCGGTCGACTACCACATGCCGGCCGTGCATGCCTTGAACGCGCAAGCCGCAGTACGTGGAAGCGAATTGACCCTTGCCGGTGAGGCGATAGCCGAATTACGGATGCGAAAGAGTGAATCGGAGATCGCCGCGCTGGCGGACGCGGGCGCCGCCATCGACCGGGTGCAGCGCCGGATTTCCGAATGGCTGCGCGCCGGCCGCACCGAGAACGATGTCGCCGCGGACATTGCCGCTGCGATCGTCGCCGAAGGCCACTCGCGTCCGGATTTCGTCATCGTCGGGTCCGGTCCCAATGGCGCCAGCCCGCACCACGAGGCATCAGACAGGGTGATCGAGGCCGGTGACGTCGTGGTCATCGATATCGGTGGGCCGATGCCGTCCGGCTATTTCTCCGATTGCACCCGCACCTACGTCATCGCGCCTGCGGACGGTGACGACATCGCGAAAGACGCCTGGGACGTGTACGAGATAGTCCGCCGGGCGCAGGCGGCCGGAGTGGCAGCGGTCCGCCCTGGGGTGACCGCGGAATCGGTGGACGCCGCGGCCCGGGCGGTGATCGACCGGGCGGGATTCGGGAAGTATTTCATCACCAGAACCGGTCACGGCATCGGGATGGAAGTGCACGAGCACCCCTACATGGTCGCCGGCAACAGGCAGGTCCTCGAGCCGGGAATGGCGTTCTCGGTGGAGCCGGGCATCTATCTGCCGGGACGTTTCGGGGTGCGGATCGAGGACATCGTGGTGGTCGGGGACAACGGTCCGGTGTTGATGAACACGGCACCGACCGAATTGACAGTTGTCGGCGCGAGCTGAAAGGACCCCGTCATGTTGGAGGAGATCGACGCGCGCATCGCTGGCGTGCTGGCCGCCGATGGCCGCTGCAGCTACACCGATCTGGCCGAGCGGGTCGGGCTGTCCGTTTCCGCGGTTCATCAGCGGGTGCGCCGACTGGAAAAGCGCGGCGTGATCCAGGGCTATACCGCACAGATCGACAGCGAGCAGATCGGGTTGCCGCTGACGGCCTTCGTGTCGCTGACCCCGATCGATCCGAGTGCACCGGACGATTATCCGCAGCGTTTGGCGGCCTTGCCGGAAATCGAGGCCTGCCATTCGGTGGCGGGCGTGGAGTCCTACATCGTCAAGGTGCGGGTCGCTTCCCCGTCCGCGCTGGAGGGGCTGTTGGCGCAGATTCGCGGGACGGCCGGGCTGTCGACCCGGACGACGGTGGTGCTGTCCACGCCGTTCGAGCATCGCGCGGTCGCGCCGGCGGTGCTGGAGTCCGACCTCGACAGCGGGGTGGTCGCGGCGGAGGGTTGATGCGTGTGCCGGGTGCACCGGCCGCTCGTGATGTGATCGGTGAGTGACCTTCCACTACCCGCCCGCCGACCGGGACGCCACCGTCGACGTCCTGCACGGCGTCGTCGTCGCCGATCCGTACCGCTACCTGGAGGACCCCGATTCGGAGCGCACCCGGGCGTTCGTCCGAAACCAGAACGGTCTGTCCACGCCGTATCTCGACGCCCTGCCGGCCGCCAGACCGTTTCTCGCGCTGACCACGGCGCTGGTGACGGCGCCGCGGCGCGGGGTGCCGTGGGAGCGCGGCGGCCGGTACTTCGTCATCGCGAACCCAGGGGAACTGGACCAGGATCTGCTGCTCACCGGGAGTTCGCTCGAGTCGTTGCTGGACGGACCGACGGTGCTGATCGATCCCAACGAGTTGTCCTCCGACGGCACGGTGGCAATGACCGCCGCCAGGGTCAGCCCGGCGGGCACCTACGTCGCTTACGCCCTGGCCGAGGCCGGGTCCGACTGGCGGACGATCAAGGTGCGGCGCACCCACGACGGCCAGGACCTGACCGACGAGCTGCACTGGACGAAATGGGTTGACCCCACCTGGCTGCCCGACGAATCAGGCTTCCTGTATTGGCGCTACCCGGAACCGTCAGGCGCCCGGTTCACCGATGCCATGGGTGCCGGGGACTTGGTGCTGCACCGAGTGGGCGATGACCCGGAGTCCGATGAGGTGGTGTGGTGCCGCCCCGATGGGCCTGAATGGATCGCCTCACCGTGGGTCGCCCCCGACGGCGAGTGGTTGGTGTTGACCACCAGTCCCGGCACCGACTCTCGGACCACCTTGGAAGCCCGGCGGCTGGTGCTCGACGACCGAGGTCGGTGCTGCATCAGTGAGCACAGCGCCGCGGTCGTCGCCGAGCTGACTGACGCGCAATCCGTGGTCGGTTCTGCCGGGGACACGCTGTACCTGCGCACCGAACGCGCCGCGCCGCGCGGCAGGTTGGTCGCCGTCGACCTGAGCGCACCGAGTCGGCCGTGGGCCGACGTCATCACCGAACACCTCACCGACGTGCTCGTCGACGTCGGCCCGGCCTCGGGGGCGTTCGTGGTGCTCTGGTCGTCGGACGCCGCCCATCGCATCGAGATCGTCGACAGGGCCGGCCGCTTCCTGGGCCGTCCGGAGTTGCCGGCGCCGATGTCGGTCACGACACTCAACTCCCGCCAGGCCAGCACCGAGATCTTCGTCGGCGTCACGTCTTTCACCCGTCCAAGTCGGTCCTACCGGCTCGACGTCGCCGGCGGAGCGGTCGAGCTGTCCGCGTTGCCACCGGCGGGCGCGGAGGTTGATCTGCCCGAGGTCAGCTTCGAGCGAGTCCGGGCGACCTCGGCGGACGGCACAGCGGTGCCGATGTCGGTAGGGCGCCGGGTGGATCTCTCAGACGGTCCGCGGCCGACGCTGCTGTACGGCTATGGCGGGTTCGACATCCCGGTCCTGCCGGCGTTCTCGGCGCTGTTCTCCGCCTGGGTGGCCGCCGGGGGAGTGCTGGCGGTGGCGAACCTGCGCGGCGGCGGGGAGTTCGGGGCGGACTGGCACCGCGGCGGGATGCTGCACGACAAGCAGAACGTCTTCGACGACCTGTTCGGCTGCGCCCGCGAGCTGTTCTCCTCGGGCGTGGCCACGCCGGCGCAGCTGGCCGTGCACGGCCGATCCAACGGCGGGTTGTTGGTGGGTGCGGCCATCACTCAGCACCCCGAGCTCTTCGCCGCGGCGCTGCCCACGGTCGGTGTGCTCGACATGCTGCGGTTCCACCTGTTCACCATCGGCTGGGCGTGGACCAGCGACTACGGCTCACCGGATGATGCCGACGACTTCGCGGTGCTGCACGGATATTCGCCGCTGCACCGCCTGGTGCCCGGAACGACCTACCCGCCGACCCTGATCTGCACCGGCGACCAAGACGACCGGGTGGTGCCGGCCCACTCGCTGAAGTTCGGCGCCGAGCTGCAGCGCTGCCAGGGCGGCCCCGGACCCGTGCTGCTCCGGGTCGACACCCGCGCCGGTCACGGGATGGGCAAGCCCGCGCGGGCCCTGGCCGCCGAGTACGCCGACCAGCTGGCCTTCGCCGCCGAACACACCGGCCTCCCCCCACCCTGCTCCACGACCTCCTCGCCCCTGTACGGCGCGGATCATCATCCACAGCGCGGATCAAATCGTTGACTCCCGTCACTCCAGTCCCACAACCGCCACGATAATGCGCGCTGACGATGATGATCCGCGCCGTTCAGGGGACGGCGATGCGGCGGGGGCGGGCATGAAAACGGTGGCCGCGAGCGTTGCCAGGAGGGTGCGGCGGGGAACTGTCGGAGGCGCTCAGCCTGGGCAACGACCAGACGTCCGGACCACCGGCCGAGAGGAGCATCGGGCATGACGACGGCGGCTTCGTCGCAGCGAGCGGGCGCTGTCGGCTTCCGGTCCGAACGCGGGCCGATCCTGATCTCGTTGATGCTGGCGACCTCGCTGGTCGCGCTGGATTCCACCATCGTCGCGACCGCGGTCCCCTCGATCGTCGCCGACCTCGGTGGGTTCTCCCAGTTCCCCTGGCTGTTCTCGGTATACCTGCTGGCCCAGGCGGTGTCTGTTCCGGTCTATGGGAAGCTGTCCGACCTGTTCGGGCGGAAGCCGATCATGCTGTTCGGCATCGGGCTGTTCCTGCTCGGCTCGATCCTCTGCGGCTTCGCCTGGAGCATGCCGGCGCTGATCGCCTTCCGCGCCGTGCAGGGGCTGGGTGCTGGCGCCGTCCAGCCGATGAGCATCACCATCGCCGGCGACATCTACACCCTCGCCGAGCGGGCGAAGGCGCAGGGTTATC
>Ga0208081_1000342_pt1 | contig 11568 bp, 11 predicted proteins | sample NGESurshal092012_6_FD_184479 | JGI IMG/M metagenome (GOLD analysis project Ga0208081, IMG submission 184479) | Arctic peat soil microbial communities from Barrow, Alaska - NGEE Surface sample 415-1 shallow-092012 (SPAdes) | ecosystem: Environmental > Terrestrial > Soil > Wetlands > Peat ...
CCGATCTGGAAGTGGTGACACGCAGAACGAGCCGTACAGCGGCGCGAAGTCACCGGGCGGCAGCAGATGCAGGGCGATCTGCAGGGCCGCGCGCATCACCTCACCGGGTGCGCTCCGCTCCTTCTCGTCAAAGTCGTGCAGGGACAGACCGCAGCCCGGTCCGTCCCATGTTTCGACCTTCGACCACCCGGACATGCCGGTGATGCGGGTGACCGCGACGTGCATCGCCAACAGGCCGTTGGGCAGCGGGACATCGTGCACGACCGGCACCGGACCGCCCGACTCTGACCGAACGGAAGAACGATAGGGATTCCGTTCGGCGCGGCTCAGTCCGGACCACGCCGCCGGCGTTGATGGTGTCGAGAGCATCGAGTGGGTACTCCCGTCAGTGGCGAGCGCCGGAGACAACCGGGCCGGCGATATCGACGAAATGGATGACGACGTTCCTGGTTCCGCGCGGTGTGCCGAGCATGTGCAGGGCGATCCTCAGTGCCGCACGCATGACCTCCCGTGGTTCGTGCAGTTCCCGTGGGTCGAGGTCCTCCAACGACAGGCCGCAGTCGGGGCCGCCCCTGGTTTCCACTGTGGACCATCCAGGCATGTCCGGTAGGCGGGTGACGGCGACGCGCATCGCCACCGCTCCGTGGGGGAGTGGGACATCACGCAGGATCGTCAGGGGATCCCCCGGCGCCGCGGATTGATCGGGGCAGCGATACGGATGTCTTTTGGCCCGGGACGGCGGCGGCGCGGCGGGGGTCACAGGTGTTGTTGACCGGGGAGTTCGCCGTGCCCGATCTTCGGAGGGAGGGCCGGCCACGATACTGAGCATCTCAGGGCCACCGGCTGGACGGGTCCTGGTGGGCCGCAGTGGTGGACTGGTCGAAGTGATGCAGGTCGTCGCGGTCAGCGGCGGTGGTGCCATCGGCTGGTGGTTCGTCCGCGTGTGTTCCGCTGGAGCTGGTGCGGTACCGGTAGGTGGTGCCCTCGTCGAGGATCACGAAGGTCTCGACGCCGCTGCGCGACCAGTGCATGACCAGTTGCCCGCAGCGTTCGGCCAGTTTTTTTCAACCCTATGAGCAAACCCCGCTTCAGTTTCCATTGCACGCCCTACGTGGCGGCGCCGAACGTTCGGATCAACGGGGGCCGGATCGTGCACTCGGGTCAGTAGACGTGGGTTCGTTCGCTCCAGCAGTTCGACGGGCCTACTAGCAGATCGCCGCGTCATCGACAGCCTCACACGGCAGCTCGACCGAACGCGGTCACCGCGTCGCCGGCCATCGCGGCCAGGAATGCCGGGCCGACGGCGGCGTCAATGGCGACGCCCTCGGCGTGACGGTGAAAGACCCACTGCGCCTTCACCGCCCGCTCGTTCTCAAACGACTTCACCTTCAATGGTGGCCCGTCCGTCACGTCCGGTCCTGCGAGAGCGGGCGACGTTCGGGCAAGCGACCAGCTACTCCTACCGCCTGGAGCGCACGGGCGCCGCCCGGGAGGGCTGCGCGCTGCTGCAGGGCCTGGCTGGTCGATCACGACATGCCCATCGGTCGACCGTAACGGCCGGCGCCATCCTGTCCAGCGGTGAGCGATGAATTCCGTATTACCGGTATTACCCGTTTCGACTTGGTGGGTGAGGCTTCTGGCGTGTCTTCGACTGATGCCGATCTGCGAGGTGAACCGTGGCTGTCCGAGCTGACGCTGTCGCGCCCGCGTGTACGCCGACGCCGGCCACCGGTCTGGTGGGGTATGACGATGGCGATACTTTTCGGGATCGCCGGAGAAGTCGTCTCGCTGAGGGCCGCCGCCGCCGCGAGTTGCTGTCCGCAGCAGATCCTTCCGTTGATCCCCAGTTCATCAATGCGATCGCTGCCGCTGATCGATTTTGGGGACCCGACGAACAGTGGCGGGACGCCCTGCGATCCCAACGCTCTGCTGCCAGCACCGCATCAGCTGAGCCGTCGGCCGGGACGGTTGATGCATCTGAGGTCAGTCCCGCCCATCCCGCACTCGTCACGATTGCCCGCCTCCGTGGGTCGCTCCGGGCGGCGCTGGCGCGGGTTCGCGGATCCCATCGGGTCACCCCTCAGCCGGTGGCCGCACATTCGGGTGCCGTGGACGAGCAAACACCGTTCGATGTTCCCTTACCGGGCCAAGAGTTGCGGGCGGTGGGCCGGACCAGATCGTGGGTCACCCGCCTGGCGTTGATTGGTGCGCCGCTGGTGCTGATCGGGGGAGTGGCCTACTCGTGCGGGGTGTCCACCGGGTCGGCGCGTCTGGTCCAGCCGGCCACGATCAGCGCGGCCGACGCGAGCGCCTTCCACCTCAGTAACTTCCCCGCGGATCGGGCGGCGGCCTTCGGTGTTTCCTACCTGTCGTTGTGCTGGACGCACCCGGACGCCGCGGATACCACCGCGACCGCGGACCGGTTGGCTGCGCTGGCCCGGATGACGTCCGCCGGGGTCACCCCGGGGTGTGGGTGGACCGGGTCCATCCCGTCGAAGGCGCCGCTGGCGGTGACCTGGGACGGCACAGTCAAGCCGGTGCAAGGGGTGTACGCGGACGGCGCGGCCGCGCAGCTCGGCTTCCTGGTGACGATGGCCGACGGCCGCACCGTGGGTGCTGCGCTGCCGATCTGGGTGTCCTCGACCACCACAGCGGCCGGTGCGCGGGTGGTCGGCGACGTCGCCGTGGTGCCGGTCGCACCGGCGGCGGCTGCGCCCACCCCGGCCGCGCCGGCGGTGACGGATTCGGCGATCGCCGAGTCGTTGACCCGCAGTGTGCTGGTGCCGTTTCTGCGGGCGTGGGCGGTGTCCGATCCGGTGCAGCTGAATCTCGTCCTGGCTGGGGACGCATCGTCCGCGGCCCGGGCGGGGATGCAGGGGCAGGTCACCGCACCGGTCGTCAACCGGACCCAGGTTGTGGTGACCCGCGGTGACCCGAAGGGCTACCGGGACGGGGACCTGATCAGCGCGGGGATCGGGGTGGACTGGACGACCCGCCTGGGCGGGGTTCAGCGGGTCGGCTATTCGATCTCGTTGCGGATGACCGCCGGCCGGTGGCAGGTCACCGACATCACCGGTGCAGCACCGGATCCCGCCGGGGGAGCAGCACCGGCAACCACCTTCGCCACGACTGCGGCCGCGTCACCCGCCGCGGGATAACCAGAGAAGAACACAGGAAGGAAACTGGTCATGACCATCATCACTGAGTCCGCAGCGCTGACCGGGCGGTTGTCGGTGAACACGACATACACTGCGGCCCCCTTGGATCAGGTCAACACCTGGGTCTCGCAATGGGGCACCTCGCTGCAAGTCCTCGGCGGCACGATCCTCGCGATTTGTATGGTGCTGGTCGGCATCAAACTGGGCGCGAAGTCGGTGGCCAGCAACGGTGCCAGCACCGGCCACCGGGAGGCGGTCGGGGCGATTTTCGGCCTGGTGATCGCCGGTGTCCTGATCGGCGCCGCGTTGATCATCGTCCCACTGTTCGTTGGTGTCGGGTCCAACAGCGGCACGACGCCGCCGGCGGCGCCGGCGCCCGCGGCCACCGCCGGCGGATAACTCCCCGCGGGACCCGTCCAGACCTCTCAATCCCACGTCACGGGGGGAAAAGCGTTGACCGGCAACGACGATCAGGTCATCTATTCCGATGACTACACCAGGCTGTTCACCTACCAGTCGCGGCAGTTCACCGCGGGTGATCTTTCCCTGAAGGCGATCAACGGGGTGCAGTGGAACGCTGCGCTCCCGGCCGCGGTGATAGCGGTAGCGGCCACTGTGGTCACGGCTATCGGCCTCTGGGTTGTCGGGTTCTCACCGTGGTGGTCGGCGCTGCTGTTCCCGGTGCCGGCGCTGGTCGTCTACGTGCGGATGGCCAAGGACCGCGCCGGGGGTCTGACCGAATCGGAGAAGTTCAGGTTGGCGTGGAATTACCGGTACTCCCAGCCCCGAGAAGTGCTGGGGCTGGCGGAGAACACCGAGCCCTCCGACTTCGCCTGGGACGTCATCTTCTGGCTGCCGCCCGCGCAGCCGTCGGCGATCGGAGCACCGCGGTGACCGTGCTGATTGTCGTCATCCTCGTCGTGCCGGGCGTCCTGTTCGCCAGCTACCGCCTGCAACGGGCCCGGGAACTGAAGAAGCGGCAGACGACGGGCGCCGCCGATCACGACCAGGGCGCCGTCCCGGCGGTCACGCGGCCGAGCAAACAGCAGCGACGGTCCGAGCTCCGCCGCCTGGGGTACCGGTACGCCGACGATCAGATCTTCGTGCACGGCACCGGCGTGTTCACCGGCATGGTGATCGACACCAGCACCGACGAGTTCGCCACCGCCGGCGAGACCGGGGACACCGCCATGCTTCCCGTCGGGATCTACCAGGCGCTGCTGGGTCTGTTCGACGGGGAGGAGGTTCGCTGCCACGAGCTGGTGCGGTACCGGCCGATCACCACCGAAGGGTGGCTCGATCAGCTGCTGGCCAACGCCTGGCATCCCACCCGGATGTACACGGTCCTGGCCGGGAAGGTCGCCGACCACATCCTGCACTCGACCCCGCAACGGATGTGGGCGCTGATCGTCCGGCTCGGTGACTGCCCACCCCCGACCGGCACCGATCCGTACGCCGAGGCCAGCGCCGCGGTGCTGGGTGTTGCCGAGGAACGTTTGACAGCAGATGATCTCGCCTCCTGGGCGGCGTTCGCCCAGAACCTGCACGACGTCCTCGCCCCGCACGGCGCGGAACCGTTGACCCGCCGGGACCTGCTGTGGCTGATCCGCAAACCCGGGCACGGGCACCTCCCGGTCCCGGACGAACCGGTCACCCGACGCCGACCGTGGCGGGGCGGGTTCTTCGAGCTCGCCGCCGGCATCCGCGGCCGCAACGCCGGGGGAGGGTTCATCCAGCTGTTCCAGCGTGACCCGCACACCGGCCAGGACCGGACCAGCTACACCGCGACCCTGGTGGTCGCCGACGCACCACCCAGGCAGGTGTTCAACGCCCGCCGCGCCTGGTCGAAGAAACTGGCCAGGCTCGCCGTCCCCGCCGAAATCTCCTGGCGGTACACCCTGATCCCACCGAAACAGTGGAAAAGCCTGGCGGACAAGGCAGTCGCGAACGTCGAAGACGAGGCCAAGGACCGGGCAAAGGCCGGCGCCGACCCGGACGACAGCTTCGAGGCCCGCCGGGAGCAGGCCGAGCAGATCAAGGCCGACAACGCCGACGACGACCTGCAACCCGGCATGGTCGGCCGGCTGCGGCTGACCGTCTCCGCGCCCACCCCGGCGCTGCTGGCCCGCGCGATCAAGGACGTCAAGGCCGCGATGGGCGACGTGCAGGTGGAGGTCCCCGCACAGGCCGCGCTGCCGCTGCTGCTGGAACAGTTCCCCGGCGAGACCGTCGGGGCCGACCTCGGGTCGCTGTCCGCGGGCCCGGCCGGTGGGCTCGCGCTGTGGGGCCGGTACTCCGATGTGTACCAGCCGGCGCTGGGCATGCTCGGGTCCCACAACCAGGTCGGCGACCGCATCCAGATCGAACGCGGCCGCGCCCTGGGCTGGATCGGCATCCCCATCGGGTATGTGAAAAGCAACGGCACCGTGGTGCATTTCGACTCGCACACCCAGATCGGCCGCGGCCACGGCGCCGGTATCGCGGTGCTGGGGCAATCCGGCGGCGGGAAGTCCAGCTTCGTGATGCTGATGTTCTTCTGGCTCAGCGAGTCCGGTGTCCGGTGTTCCGTGCTCGACCCGAAGATCGACTTCGCCGGGTTCGCCTACTACATCTCTTTCGGACCCCAGGTGCTGGACCCGGGGTTCATGGCCGACGCGGACGCCGGCATCCTCGGTACCCCGGCCAGCCGGTTCCAGCCGGTGAACCGGGAGTTCTGGGACGACACCGAGATCGTCGACCTGGCCCGCGGCGCCCGCGGCAGCCAGGACCCCTGGCGGATCAACGACACCTTCGACGACGGCTACAGCCTGGCGTTGGACCTCACCGATGTGCTGTTCACCGACCAGGCGCACCGCAGCATCGTCCGCAAGGCGCTGCGGTCGATGTCCGCGGCCCACAAGGAGGCCACCGCCGCCGGCCGGAGCTTCGTCTGCGGGTACGGAGATGCGCTGTCCTACATCAGATCCGAGCGCGAGGAACTCGAGGCGGACTACCAGAGCGCCCGCAAGAAAGGTGACACCAGCACCCTGCGGCACGCCCGTGACGAGTTCGACGAGGTCATCACCCGCCTGGAGAACGGGGAGCGGGTGCCGTTCCTGCGGCTGCTGCTGGGCAAGGGCACCGACCCGCAATCGAAGGACCGGCGGGTGCACCAACGCCGGGTGATCTACACGATGGCGGGGTTCACCTCCCCCGATCACCCGGAGAACCCGGAGTTGTGGACGGACAAGGACCGCAACGCCTCCGCGGCGATGCTGTCGGTGTTGTCCCGGATGCGACGGGACAACCTGAGCGGCCGGATGGGCACCAACCCGGTGACCGGTGAGCCCGGGATCCCGCCCACCGCTGCGTTTGTCGACGAGGGCAACATGGTGACCGCCGACGCGGCCGGCCGCGGCTACCTGACCGTCAACGTGCGGCAGGGCCGGTCGCTGAACTCCACCCTGTTCTTCATCGACCAGCAGGCCCGCGGCATGCAGGCGATCGAGAAACAGGCCAGTACGGAGTCCGCCGAGGTCAACCAGTTCGCGACGGTGCTGGCGTTCAAACAACGCTCCAAGGGCGAGGCCCGCTCGGCTCTGGCCGCGCTGCGCAGCAGCGATGACGACGTGTCCAGCGCCGAGGTCGACGCCCTGGCCCGCAAGCTGCAGGCCGAAGAGGTCGGGGGACTGCTCCGCATCGGTGACTGCGCCCTGCGGGATCCGGACTCCCGGGTCGCCGTCGTCACCATCGACCAGATGTTTCATGTGCTGCAACGCGCGGCTCAGACCAACCCGAAACTCAAGGCGGTCGACTGGGCCAACCCGGTGCCCACCGACCCGCGTGACTGGGACATCAACCCGGAAGCGCTGCTGCGAGTCCGCACGAACATCGCCGTCGCCGCGCGCACCGACCCCGACCTCGACGAGGGCTCGGCAGGGCACCAGGACCGCGTCGACGACATTGAGGGGCCTTCCGTCGGTGAGGACCTCGAGGACGAACTCGACGCCGGCCGGGAGCGGACGGAAACCCCGGTCGCTGCGGGGCCCGGGTGACCCGGGCCCCGCAGGTGTGGGGGATCGCCACCGCGCCCACCAGAGGCACCCGGGTGTCCACGGTGCTGCGGGGTTGTCGGGCAGCCGCATCGCTGCTGGTCGTCACCGTGACGGTTCTGCTGGGGGCGGCCGGGACCGTGATGGCGTCGACCAGTTCGGCGAACGCCGACATCCTGGGCATCTCCGGGTCCGTGCAGGATTGGATCTGCGGCATCGTCAACCCGGCCGAGCCGTGGGAGGCAGTGGGCGACGGCCCCGAGAGCTGGATGAGCAACCGCAACCTCGCGGGCGCCAAACAGATTCCCCCCATCCACGTCGACGCCGCCGGGCAGGCCTTCAGCACAGTCCAACCGGCCACCGATGTCATCCCCGACACCATGGACCAATTGCCGGCGCTCCCACCGGGCGACTACACCCTCTACGAGATCTCGGGTTTGCGGGGCTTGTCCTGGTGGACGATCCCGCTGAACGTCGACGGCACCCGGAACTGCAGCCTGTGGAACTACGTGTGGTCCCAGGCCGGGAACCTGATCTTCACCGTCAGCAAAACCGTCCTGCAGATCACGATCGCGATCAAGGAAGCGGCCGCCGCCGATGACCCGCTGAAATTCCTGTACGACGAATCCGGCGGCGCGGTGGCCACCGTCTTCGCGGTGTTCTTCGTCCCCATCGCCTCGTTGATGTTCATCCTCGCCGGCATCTGGGCGGGCATCAACGCGTTGCGCCGCAAAGGCATCCGAGCTGCTCTCGGCGCCGCCGCGGTCGCCGCGGGGATCATCGCGTTGGCCGGGTTCGCCTACACCGCGGCGGCCGGCGGCACCAACGGGTTCCGCTCGGTCGCGGGAACGGTCGACACCGCGATCTCCCAGGTGAATGCCGTCGCCACCAATGCCCTGTTCGACGAACTGGCCAAGGACAGCGGGGCCTGCACGCTGCCCGACGGCCCGGCCAGCGCGATCCGCGGCCAGCGGATCACCTCCTGCGTGCTGGCCGACGCCCTGGCCTACCGGCCGTGGGCGATCGGCCAGTTCGGCGGCGCCGGCGCCGGACCGATCCCGCTGCCCGGTGACTGGACGGTCGTCACCCCCGGCGCGGACGGCGCCATCCCGATCGAGGCGCTCCGGGCGGAGAAGGCGCTGCCCTGTTACGTGACCGCGGTGGGGGACTGCCAGGACCTGCGGACCTATCTCATCGCCCAGCACGGCGGGGTGCAGATCGGTGACACCCTGTCCGGCCAGAACGGGTACCTCAAATGCGCGGCCAGCGCGACGCAGGCGTTCACCGATTCCCCGGCGTGGATGCTGATCACCGCCGCCGCCGAGCAGGACGGTCAGTCCACCGCACCGCTCACCCTGGCCCTGTCCTCGGCCTGCTCTCCGATGTACCGGGTGTTCAGGGCGTTGAGCGAGTCGAACGTCACCACCGCCCAGGCCTACGCCGGGGACGTCGGGATAGCCCGTGTCACCCAAGCCTTCTCATCACTGATCGGGGCCGCGGTCACCGCGGTGCCGGTGCTGATCACCGGGATCATCACGATGGCCTGGATCGCGCTCACCTTCGCCCTGTACATCACCGGACCGTTCAAACTGGCCTTCGCGACCTACACCGGCAAAGCGAAGATGGCCAAGGAATGGGCCGGGGACCTGGTGCACGCCTGGGCCTCCCGCCTGGCCTACGGGATCCTGCTGTCCCTGACGATCCTGATCATCGCCTGGATGCTGGCCTCCACCTTGTCGTTCGGGCTGCGCCTGCTCTGGCTGGGGGTGATCCTGTTCTTCTTCTGGAAGCTCGTGCAGAAGGTGCAGGAACTGATCCGCCCCGGCGCGGCGTCGATCGCACCGAACCTGGCCGGCGACGTGCAACGCCGCACCGGCGGCGGTGCAAAGACTCTCACCCGGGCAGCGACCCGTACCACGGTCGGCGCGGGCGCCGGCGTCCTCGCCGCGGGGCAGCGCCGCCGAATGATCGCCGCCGACCCCACCCGCGGCGCGCTGCGCCGCACGGCCGGAACCCTGCTCACCCCGGTGTCACTGGTCACCGGAGGCCTCCGCGGCGCCGCCTTCGGACCGCAGGACGCCCAACGCCGGGCCTGGAAAACCATGAACCGGGGGCAGGTCAACGCAGTCAAGGCAGCCAACGCCGCCCAAGCCGCCGCGGGATCGAAAAAGAAAACCCCCAGCCCGGCAGGCACTTCCGGAACAGCAACCAACCCACCAGGTAGCACCACCCGCACCCCGGTCCCGGACATCACACCCGAACGCCCCCTGCACCGCACGGCACCCGCGACCACCGGGCAGCCACCACCCGCCCAGGACTACGACACGGTCTCGATCCCACGTCGTGCACCCGTCCAGCGGACAGATCAGATCCCACGTCCCGCTGCACCCGCCTCGGAGGCGAGCACCGATTGGTGGCCAGCAGTTGGCCGGCACCAGACTCCAGCGGGATCTGACGACGAGGAGCCCGTCCGCCGCCCGCTGGATTCCGCCCCTGCCAGCAAAGCATGAAAGGACCAGATCGCTTGAAAGAGCATCTTCGGCACGAGTTCTCCCAGCCGATCGCGGTGGCCCGCCGCCGGCGGCGCAGACCCGCTGTGCTGGTCGGTGGGGTCGTGCTGGTGTGGTGGGCCTACCTGGTGCTCGGGTCGAACCTGCCCTGGCTGCTGGCCGCGATCGGCGTAGCCGTGGTCGCGGTGTGGGTGCTCCGCGAACACCGGGGGGTCGCCGCGTGCGTCGCCATCGGCACACTGACCGCCGCCGTCCCCGCGGTGACCTGCGTGATCCTCATCGGCCGGCAGGTCAGCGGCGCCGCCGACATGGTTGCCGTGCTCACCGGGTACATCCTGGTCGCACCCGTGCCTGCCCTTGTTGCCTGCGCGCTCCGCCCGGTCCTTGTCACGGTCCCGGTGAACGCTCTTCTTGGTTCCGGTGTGCTGCTCCTCGGCGCGGTGCCGGGAGTCGTGTTCGGTGATCACGGCGAAGGCGCTGCCGTGCTGATCACGGCCGTGACCCTCTCGGTGGCGCTCATCCGGTTCCGCCATCGACGAGCGGCCTCCGAACTGCTGGCAGCGCTACCAATGGTGAATGGTTGGACAGATCTGGGCCGCCGGTCATTACCCGACGGCTCCCGGATCGATCAGCTCCTCGTCGGCCGGGGACAGGCGATCGCCTGCTTGACCTCATCCACGGCGGGTGGGGCGGAAAAGGATGCCCTCGCCGCTGTCCGGGCCGCGAGCGCAACCGCGGCCGCGCTCGGTCTGTCGGGTGCCCGAGTGCAACCCGTGATCCTGTCCGACCGGGAAAAGCCCAGGATCGAAAGGTATCTGGTGAATGACGGAGACGTCGCGGCGTCGGTGATCGTGACCGCGCCCCGTCACATCGAGGCCGTGACCCGGCTGGCACCCCGCCGCCGTGGGCATCGGCGGCGCGCGGTGCTGACCGCGGTCCTTCTGCCCCTCCCCGCCGCGCGAAGCACGTCGAGATGACCACCCATGAGGAGCACGTGGTAGCCGCAGAGGACGCCGCCACCGGCCCAGCAACGACGTCGGTAACGGATCTTGGCGACGCGGCGGCCGCGGCTGACAGCGGCGTGATCTGTCAGGCGGAGTCGGTCGAGATCGGCATCGGTCAGGACGGTGCGGACCCCTTCGATGCCACCTTCCTCCTGGCCGGCACCGACCCCCAGGGCCGGGAAGTCGCGGTGTGGATCAGGCTCACCCCCACCACGATCAACGACCTCACCGACCAACTCACGCAGGTGCTGGTAGCCCAGCAGCAGATCCTGGGAGGCAACGGCTTTCACCACACCGACGACGTCGACACCGACCGCACCGCCGCCGACGAGGACGCCCAGGACACCGGGGGAGGCCGTGCCAAACGGTTCTTCGACCCCCTGGGGATCCGACATCTGAAAGATCGATCGCCCCGCACCACCGTGATGCTGGGCGTTGCCATCGCTTCCCTGATGCTCCTAGCCTTCGTCCTGCAACAGATCCGCCGATGACCCCCACGTCGCGTCACGGGGTTCGCGGCCGCTGGCTGGTCCTCGTGGTCATCCTCTGGCTGATCCTGGCCTCCTCGATCACCCTCGAGCAGGGACAGGAATCCGCGGCACAGTGGGGGAGCGCCGCCACCCTGGCGGTCCTCGGCATCCTTGTCCTGCTCGCCGTCTGCCGAGTCGCGTTGATCCCCGTGCGGGGCCTCGTCCGCCGGGTACGCCGCTGGGCCGCTGGGCGCATCCGATGAGGCCGCTGGCCAGGGATCTCGCAGCAGCCGCCGGCCTGGCAGCAGCGGTGGTCGTGTCCCTGGTGATCGTCCGGGTCACCGCATCCCAGCCAGAACCCACACCCACGCCCGCCCGGGTCACGACCGGGGCCG
>Ga0208081_1000347_pt1 | contig 11517 bp, 11 predicted proteins | sample NGESurshal092012_6_FD_184479 | JGI IMG/M metagenome (GOLD analysis project Ga0208081, IMG submission 184479) | Arctic peat soil microbial communities from Barrow, Alaska - NGEE Surface sample 415-1 shallow-092012 (SPAdes) | ecosystem: Environmental > Terrestrial > Soil > Wetlands > Peat ...
CGTTGATAGGCCTCGATAAGACAGAAAGCGTAAAGAAAGCGCGAAGTATCGGGACTTACCATTTATCGACGGCTGGTCATCCTGCAGTCTGCGGGGCTGTTCACCGACACCCGACTACGAATGCAGATCTATTCGAAATGAAAGCATTGGAAACACAGTTGCCGCTAAATGAACTAACCGCCGCAACATCAAAAAGCCTCGTTTGGCAACGAATCTTTCCCGAAAAGTCATATCGATGGATTTTGTGTCCTGAGCGTAAGTAACAAAAACCCTTGGTGTTTGCATCGAAATAGTTGCTTTTTGTACCGGACCTGTTATGTTGAGCTGCGTCTACCCTCGTCTATAGACTCTCTTCTTTCGGAACACAGCGCAATGTCCATGCTACCTGATCGCAACCACTGAAGATCCAAAGTAACATAGGCAAACCCAAGCTCCAAGAGCTTATCGACAATAGCGGAGGAATGAGCAATAATCCTTCCGGCATCGAGCTTGTCGACTTCAATGCGAGCGAAGTGATTGTGGTCTCTGACTTTCGATTGCGCGATGCCGACCTCCTTTAACGCACGTTCAGCGTGTCTAAGTCTTTCAATTCTGTCCCCCGTTATGGTCGTGCCATAAGGAAATGAGGTCATTAGACAAGCGACGGACGGCGCATCAGCGTTCGATAAGCTAAGTCTGCGTGCTAAGTGTCTCACTTCATCTTTGGTGAGACTGAGCAACGGTGATACGACACTGAGTTCTCGTAGAGCTTTCAGACCTGGTCTGTAGCCGTTAAGATCAGAGGCATTTGTTCCGTCCATAACTGCAGCTAAATGCAGTTCCTCAGCTAGGTCTCGCAGCGCGCCAAAGACCAACTTCTTGCAGTAGTAGCATCGTTCAGGATCGTTGTGCTTCACTTTGAATATAGTCAACGGATCGAGGGTAATCACAATGTGGCGAATGCCGATCTCGTCGGCGATCGTAGCAGCATGCTCGACCTCGCCGTGATGAAGCGCACCGTTATCTACTGTTACGGCCACTGTTGCATCTCCAAAAGCCCGTTTGGCAAGCGCAGCAACGACCGAGCTATCAGTTCCACCTGAAAATGCTATCACTGCACTTTTATGCAAGCTTATTTGCGCTACGAGCTTGTCAAGTTCAATATCTTGATGTTTCGTCTTGTATTCCATTTTTTAACTCCTTGTGTAAGTCCGCCCCAGCATAAAAAAATGGCGGCGGAACTCGGAGCAGCCCCGGCGGCACCGAGACCTGCTTTTCCCCAGTGCAGGACTGAGATTAGCCTTTGACCATTCATTGTTTCTTATCGACATAATTGCCCGTTTTATGACAAGATTGAGCGCAAAATCAGGCCTTCTGCGTGAAAAAGCGAGTCCCTTCTTTTACACCCAAAGGGCTCGTCCGAAATGCTATGGAGGCTGGAGAACTGCCGAGGCAGCGCACCTGGCTGCATATGTTGATTGTATGAAGGGGTATCGAAGATTGTGCACAATGATGACAAAGTCGAGCGCTTGCACATTTCAGGGGGATTTGGGCACTTTTTTGCGGGTTATCTTTTCTTTTGGCTCTTTTTGAGGTGTCTGAGCTTAGCCACTTCCCCTTCATCCCGAGGGAGGGCCAAGAGGTACCCTCTGTAATATGGCGGCGTGATATAGATTAAAAGAATGCGATCGCAGCTGACGCCAACAGGAATCGGGGTGGTTCCGACAAGACGTTTACCGAAGATTTTGTAGCCTGGCTCAACATAGTAGACCTCTTCTGCGTTCGCCTCGATGTGGCTGGCACCTTCCGTGAAACTTATGTCGTGAAGCAGTATTTCATAATCCCTGTCATCAATACGCTTATTCATTTTCCGCCCACAAAACTTTTGTCTCGGATAAATAGTTCAATGTGTAATTTAACCTACGCTAACTTAAACCATTTAAGTGCTCGAATAGCCATTCCGATTAGATAACCCTAAAGCTAGCTCACTTTCAATATCTTGATGGTAGTAGTTTCTCGCTGTTTCTTTGGTGAGTCGGATTGACATTGTCTGGCAGCACTCGACATGATTTTGATTTAATGCTACCGATGATAACAATTCTTGTCAAGAACTGAGCACATAAATATTCCTGTGCACGAGTACTTTTTTACGATTTGAGCGGATGTGAGTTCGAAGTGCAGTCAATATCCTCGCCTTGGCGATGACAGTACTCACCCTTACAGGCAACTACCAGCTTCTGCCCTAGACGATGGTTTAGACTCACGCGCACGACGAAGAGGTAACTGAATACGGGAAACCTACACACGTCATTGCAGCGAGCGGCTTGTCAAAGGCGTAATGAGGGAACAAATGATGGATAAGAGTGCGGAGACGAAAGCTTTTCTTATTGCAGAGGGAGGCGTGGACATCGATGAGCGGATACTTGGGCGCATTACAACTCCTGCATCTGGGCCTGGAGCGGGACTGACGTCTTTTTTTTTACGATTTAACGGTCACCGGGTGCGCCTAGGAATAAAACACAGTTCCCGACTTAAGGCATCGCTTGAAGGAGATGAAGTAGTCATTCGCGATAACGAAAAAGAGATCGTCCGTGGGCATCTAGAAGATGCCATTGCCCATTGCCCTGAACAAGCGTATATCACGGTCAGCGAGGTATGTATATTCGACTGCCATTACTGCCCGGTGCCACTTCTGGGAGGTTCTGTAAAAGACCAGGGCGATGTTGAAACGGCGATTGCACGAATTATCGCCGATCCGAAGCTCGCTCATAAATTAAAAGCTATAGCGTTGACTTCCGGTGTCGAAGAGTCACCACAGCGCGAAGTTGAGCGGATCGCAGCTATTGTTAGCACTTTAAAGGCGAAGTATGATCTCCCCATCGGCGTGTCCGTTTATCCTACCGAGAACTCTACAAGGCTACTGAAGGACGCTGGAGCCGACGAGCTAAAGTACAACGTAGAGACGATGGATCGTCAGATCTTCAAGACGATGTGTCCAGAGCTGTCACTCGAATTTATTATGGCGGCCCTCAAGGACGCTGTCGAGGTCTTCGGCCGAAACAAAGTCTTTTCAAATATCCTCATTGGGTTGGGAGAGGAAGATGACGCGATCATCAATGGCATGGAAGAACTTATTAGAATAGGCGTGATCCCTATCCTCAGAGCGGTTGTCGAGCATCCGTTGCGGTCACAAACAGGCATGCGACGACCGGATGCAGAACGGCTTTTGCGATTAGCGCGAAAAGAACGCAAACTTCTAGACCAATATGGCCTACGAGCTGATGTGGCTCAAACGATGTGCGCTCCGTGCACGGGCTGCGACCTGATGCCCCATCGAGACGTATAGCTCTTTTCCCATAGCTCTCTAGCCCCATGGCATCTATCTCGCAGCACCAAAATTTCGAGTTGATGATCCGTCGTTTTAGTGCTGCGAAGCGCTTTACACTCCGTCACGTTAAAGTATTCATGTATTGCGTCTAACTTCTCATTTATTCTAACGCATTGTTTAAGAGGTTGGGAAGCGTAGTAACGCTGTCTGATATGGGAGAAAAATTCTGTTCTAATTGTGGAAAACCATTACTTCAAAAGGATAATTTTTGTCCAGGATTGTTTTGTCCCGGATGCGGGAAGTCAACGGAAAGAGCAACTCGGTTTGAGTCCAAAACGCCGGGTGCCAACCATGTTTTAGAGACTAATCGTACTAATCGTAAGAAGACGTGGAGATACTAAGTCTCACCAATCAACAATATATGATCGAGTATATACGACAGTTAAAAAACAGAGACAAACAATCTTTTCTGAGAAGTCGATAAGCCTACGGTACAAAACGTTGATTTTTGGTCCCCTCTTACTCTCCTTTTTTTGCTAATTCGTATAATACGCAAGAGCTGCTCGATCTTTCAGTTGTCCTTTCTCTTTCGTCCGGTTGTCGTTTCAGTCGTTGCTATTTCACTTCTTGAACACTGATTCCTTAGTTACTAGGTCTGACGTGTTGATGACAACAGAGTTGCCGTTGATGCTCATCGGCAGATGGCTTGGCCAGCAGCCACCACTCAGGTTAGCCGAGCCGATGCTGTTGATCGCAAAGTGCTTGCCACAGTTGTTGCACACCACGTCGTTGCCAGATTGCGTGTACCCCTTTGGACCACAGACCTCGCACGTGTCAAAAGCCACGTGGACGTTGCCGTCAGTGCCCTTAACTGCAAAGAACTTGATTGCCGTTCCGTTTGATTTGTAGGTATAGAAGGAAAGTGTATTGGTGATGTTGGACAGCGGGATTTTGACCACCTCTTGAGCCGAAGCGAGCTCAGTAACCTGCGGGTTGCTATTACCAGCGTTCCCGATGCCGTTTAGCAAACCTCCGGCGCCAGACAACACAACGAATCCTCCGCCTACAACTAAAACTGCAGTGACGGCTATCGCTGCAAGCAATTTCGTATTCGTTCCCTTCTTATCTTGATCATTCACCATTTCTGTCTCCTCTGAATTTAGAGTCCTGCTCGACGCTCCCGTCGACAATCCGGATCGTCCGATCCCCAAGCCCGCTTATGTCCGGATTATGGGTGACGAGGACGATCGCGCGGCCTTCTTCGTGTAATCGTTCAATCAATTGCAGCACCATATTCCCGTTCGTTTGATCGAGGTTCCCGGTCGGCTCATCGGCAAGAAGGATGGCTGGTTCGTTGACGAGGGCGCGTGCAATACACACCCGCTGCTGTTCACCGCCAGACAGATGCGCTGGCGGATGGTCGAGACGGTGCCCCATGCCGACGTTTTTGAGGGCATCCACTGCTTTCGAGTCATCAGGGCTGCCATGATAATACTGTGCCAGCGTGACGTTCTCAAGCGCGGTGAGATAGGGAATAAGATGATACTGCTGGAAGATGAGTCCAACGTTCTCCCGTCTCAACCGCGTCAGCGCCGCCTGACCAACCCCTGTGACCTCGTTTCCAGCGATGCGCACGATTCCGCTCGTTGGCACGTCCAAGCAGCCGATGATGTTAAGCAACGTCGTCTTTCCTGACCCTGAAGGCCCCATAATCGTGGTCCACTCGTCCTTCTCGAATGAGAGCGTTACTTCGTTGAGGGCTCTCGTCCCCCCGCCATACACTTTTGTGACCTTCTCCAAACTAATGAGGGCATCGTCCATGCGATTATTCACCTCGCAGCACGATAGCGGGCTCAACCGCCGTCGCGCGTCTTATCGGCAGTGCACTGGCGAGCAAGGAGACGCCGATCGCAATCGGTATGACCACGGCCAGCACCTCCCACTTCACCGGCATAGTCGTCGAAAAAACGCTTAGCCCGATAAACTGCGCAAGGACGATCCCTACTCCGAACCCTGTGATACCACCTATAAAGCCAATTAGAGTAGCTTCCGCGAGAAAAAGCGACGCTATTCTCCGGTTTTCGGCACCAATACTCTTCATAAGTCCGATCTCTTGCCGGCGCTCCGCGACACTGGCCGTCATCGTCGTGAAGATCCCCATCGTGGAAGCGAGCAGCGCTACTGCCGTTACGAGTGTCATCATGCTCTGGTACTTGTCGAGCATGCCCATCTCCGCGTTGGTGAGCTGCTTGATAGTGGTTCCCACAACGCCGGGGAGTTTGCCTTGGATTTCCGATGCAATGTCTTCCACGGGGCAGCGGACGCACAGTGCGGAAAGCTGCACCGTGTCCACTTTTCCAGGCCTCGAGCTCAAATCCTGAGCCACCGGTAGGTTGACGAAGATCTGGTTATCCTCGGCGCCACCACTTTCCATAATGCCTGCTACCTTCAGCTCCTTTACATTCGTCGCAGCAGTACCATTTTGCGCCCCTGCATAGCTGACTTTAAACGAGTCGCCAACAGTGAGATTCAGCTTCTGAGCGACATTGGAGCCGACCATGGCGCTCGTCGTATCATTTTGATCTGTGATCCAGTTCCCAGTGACCTTCCACCACGAGCTTACGTCGGCGATGCCTGTGGTGAATTCTGAAGGGTCCTGGGGCGATGCCGGCTGCATGATCTGAATCGTCTTATTGAAGTAGGTCCCCGCCATAACGGCCTGCTCCGCATTGGGCCCGTCACCGACTGTGACCATCTGGTAGAGAAATGGCGCGAAACCGAGCACATTGGCCCTGTACTGGATTGTTTTTATCATCCACAAATCGCTTTCGTTGATGTATTTCTGCTCGGTAACGGAGCCCATGTTAACGCCTGGAAGTCCGATCTCTATCGTGTTTGACTGTGGCTGCAAAATCAAGTTCGCCCCGTATTTTGTAAATTCCTGCCCGACCTGATCGCCAACGCCAAGTGAAACCGTAAACAGGGCGGTGACGACAGCGGCTCCGATGAGAACTGACGCGACGCCCATCGCGAACCGCGACTTACGCCTTAGAATCGACTTCTTTAGGAGTTGAACGAACATGCTTTACACCGACTGTAAACTTCGGGGTGGCGATTCTTCATATAGTTTACGTTAGGTGCAAACATTGTCGGTTCGCGAGAAACCTTGAAGTAGAGGTGTTTACACTATACGTAAACGATGGTGAAGCTTGAGCGCATCAGTCTGCGGAATGAGGGCTTGAAAAAGTTCTTCAGTCCAAACGAGGTAAGAATACTTAACCTGCTTTGGGAAAAGGAGCGACTGACGTCCGGGCAAATACAGAAGCAATGCGGTGATCTTTCGCTCGCCTGCACGGCAGGAACTTTAGATCGGCTTGTAAAAAGCGGCTTCGTAAATCGAACAATAGATGCGAGCGATTCACGGGTGCGGTACCTCTACGCCCCGACCTGTACGCAACAGGAGCTCGGGACGAAGATATCCGAACAGGTGGTTGACTGTCTTGTAGACACGTTCGGCGCCGCAGTGGTCAGCGGTATTGGTCGATTCAGGAGGTAGTCGTATCGATTGGCTGCAATGCGTTCTCGGGTGTCTGACACAAGCAGGCACGTTGCTGCCTTTTTTAGCGATCTTAGTAACAGCAGCTGGCTTTTTCTCAGTTTTTCTTGTGTGGAAGAGGTTTGAGCTACTAATCGCCGGACAAGTAGCCACGGCATCGGCAATTGTCGTGGGAATCGCTTCGATGAACTGTCCTATGTTTCAGTGGATTTGGGCGTACCTCGGGGTTGTCTCATTCGGGCTACTCACGCTCAGCCTCATTCGATACTGCCTCACGCGCAAAGGCCAGACGAAGCACGCAGGCCTTTCGTCGTATGTCGCAACGCTGGAGGCGCAGTTTGGCATACCCATACGGGTGATCGATACGCAAAAGATACGAGCATTTGCACATCGGCGCGCCACCTATCTGTCCGTCGGGCTCCTGGAACGGCTCGATAAGGATGAGGTGAAGGCCGTCGTAGCTCATGAAGCATACCACGTTAAGCACAGCCCGAGCAAGCTCTTGTCGTCCATAGCGGCACTAAGCTCTCTGACGTTTGTCCCGTATAACGACGAGCATTCGGCTGATAAATACGCTGCAGACGTCGCTGGCAAGGATACGCTGGCGCGCGCCCTTCAGAAACTAGAAATCGTGGGCGGCGAACAAAGAATAGAGGACCTTTTCAAGGGCGGATAAAATTCTCATTCGCGGACAGTTTTTTGGAACGCTGAACGCTCTGAGCAGCTCATCGCGATCACGGCAGATATCACACATATTGCACAGAACCACAGCAACAGAAACAATAAGGAGATAGCAAAAAATAATGAAGGGCAGCACGCATACTATCAAAAGTATGACCGTGATGCCTTACAATCACGAAATGTCTTTTAAGGCTTTAACGGGATGCTTATGGACGATAAAACGTTAGAAAATGAGCTTAAGGCGCTAGCTAGGAAAAACAACGCCCAAATTTATGAGATTGACCCGCGTGAAATTGTAGTGAGCGAATGGGTAAGATGGCGCTGTAAGTTTGGTTGCAAGGGCTTCGCAAAGCACCTTGGCTGTCCCCCATATGTCCCCGGCCCTTCGGAGACGAGAGAACTTCTCAAAGAGTATTCAAAAGCGTATATCGTGCACTTCAAGGGCATACCCGAAATGGAAGATATCGACCCAAAGAGCATACCTGAAGATTGGCATCCGTTTCTCAAAGGGCTGATACGCTGGATCGGCGACACGGTGTACGAACTCGAGCAACACGCGTTCTACGCAGGCTACTACAAATCCCTAGCCTTTGCCGCGTACCCGTGTATTTACTGCGACGAGTGTATTGCTGAGCAGTCAGAGGGCATTGCGGATCTCTCGCTCAAGCGGGCATGTAGGCACGCTGAGAGAGTGCGAACCTCAATGGAGGCAGTAGGGGTCGACGTATTTGCGACCGTCAGGAAGATTGGCTTGCCCATAGAGGTAATTCCGTGCGAGGGAAATGTATACGGAATGATCACCCACACGAACTTAAACTCATACGGGCTGCTCCTTGTGTACTGATGCAATTGTTGACCTTGTCAAAAGAGAGACAAAGGTACGCTTCTTATAAGTCGGGAGGATTCGGTTTGTCCCTTCTCTGCTCTTCTCTCCTCACCACGTTACTTGGTTAGCCTCGTCAAGCGGCATCGCGGGCGCGATGTGGGCTACGCCAAAGCTGCTGAACGGGCCGGTAATCTTGAGCAGTGATGCTTCATCTGGTGCATCGAAGATTGCCACGGACATGTGCCTTCCTATGAGAATGTAACGGCCTATCACCTTGACGCTTTCTGGATACTTAAAGTGCTTCCACAGCTCGCGAACCCGTTCAGTATGTTCGGGATCGAATTTAAACCATAAAATGAACAGCATTTTCTCCACTTCCATTACTTATTGAGTTGAGGCACGCTCCTCCTTGAGCGCGTTACTCTCGATTTACAGACGCTTCGACGTTCCAGGTAGCTTACGCCCTCTGGTTTTTGACGAAACATCGCACACAAATAGCAGTCTGCAACAATAACTCTTTCTCGGCTTTTCTTGTGCCGGCTTTATTAACGAGGCCAGGTTTCGTCGGCGGTGCTAGCGGAACTGTCATCACTAAAACCTATATGCGTGAAAAAACGGTCGCACGCAGCACTGAGGTTAGAAAATAACTCAAATGCTTCCGCAGTTTTTCAATTGCAAACATTTCCATACGGAAGGGGACAAATGTGACGCCTACCCGACTGAAAGGTTGTACAACTGCGACGCGTTCCCTGATCCTAAGCGCGAAATACCTGAAGACCTCCTTTCTAATACGGTCCTCCACAAGACACCAAACGTAGGAGATCACTGCATTGTCTATGTACCCAATAGCCTAAAGTATCATATTAAGCTATGATTCGCGAGTCTTGATCGTCAGGGCGTGATCAAGACCGAATCCCAAAAAGACGCGGGTCAGGTAGCACTATCTTTCGAATCAGACAAGGGAATTAGAAGCTTTCTAGAGCTAACTGCCAAAAATGCGGCGCATCTGAGCGCGATTGCGCCTCATAGCTTCCATTCTTTTAAAGCCGTTCATGCTGGCCCACCCTCAAGCTCGTGGCCCTGGCTGCGCGTTCTGTGCTATATTCCCTTTGGGTCACGAGTGAAACTATGGAAACAATCGTAGAGTCGCGCTCGGTAGCTTACGCTTGCCTGCACACTTTTTACGCCAGTTTTTGCCGCGAAAGATACTATCATATTGTTGTGCGCGCTACTCCTACCGAGCAAAGGCTCGAGGGTTTGCACGTTTCAAGTCGCATTTTTGAGTTATTTATGAAAGGAGATCAATGCCGGAACCTACAGGAATTGACAAGAGCTGTTGCAGATAACGCCATTTACCCGGATGGCAAGATGTTGGACAAACGCAAAGCGTTCGCCGAATACGTCGCCGCGTTTCATAACGATGCTCAGATCCCGCTTCGCGTGGATCATGAAGGAATCGTACTCATGTCGGCCCACCAACCAAATCTTTTTCCGTACAGTGGCGTCGTGCGAAAGGCAGTGCTCGTTCACGCAGTGGCCGAGCAATTGCGAAAAGAGCTCAGTTGTCCCGTCACCGAGCTCTTTTGTTTTGCGGACCAAGACTTCGCTGAAGAACGATGGTTCCGAGAGGCACAGCTACCGAGTGTCAGAAGTCGAAACGGTACGCTCAGCCTGTATTTATCGATTGCTCAAACTTACAAAAATAAGATTATGCGAGCCGTGCCAAAGCCAGACAATAAAGAAGTAGAGAAGATAAAAAGCGAGATTCAACGCTGGACGATCGAGTCAAGAGATTCAATCACGAAGCACTGTAAGCATTTGGGACTACAGGCCCCGGATATTGATCTTTCGACTCATGATGTGTTTGAGGTGATCGATCGAGCCAGCGAAAGAAGCACCAATGCGGCTGATTTCAATGCTTTTTTCTTCGCGTACCTCATTCAGGAATGTGGATATGAAATGGCTTTCGCGCGGTTTTCACAATGCCAACAGGTGTTCAAGGACGAAATTGCTTTCATGTTGGAACACTTCGATCAGTACGCAAAACTGATTGTCGAATCGCACGAAAATCCAGCTACAAAGACCCCCACCCCTATTTGGTACCATTGCCCCTGCAATGGTAAAGCTGACGTCGAGGTGGTTCGTTCACCTGATCAAAAGCTCGTCGCGACGTGCCGCGCCTGCAATACGACCGTAGAGTTCACAGGAGGTGTACTTCCAGCGCTCGAACAGATGTTGCCAAACGTATCACTGAGGGCGGAGTCAATGCTTATTGCTTTCAGTGGCATCGGCATCACATTTTATGTTGGGGGGGAAGGCGGCGCCGAATACCTCAGCCGAGCGAGCAGGATAGCCGAAGAGCTCGGCTTGCAGTTTCCCGTCGTTTCGATTTGGAGGCCGAGAGATGTATACGGGGGCGTTGGACAGCTGGATGCGATTTTAGAGCTGCTAAGGGTGAGATCAGAATACGAACTTATGAGGAATGGCGTAACGTGCGACGCTGCAATTATCGACAACGAATTGGATCTTATTCTCGCGGATGTCGACGAGGCGATATCAGCGTTAGACAATTTTAAGCGTGCGATCGCAACCAGGAAAGCTGCTGGTGTTAAAGAGCAGATAGCGTTTGTGGTTAACATGCAAAATAATCTGAAGACACGATTTGAACGAAACAAAATCGCACGAGACCACTCAATAGTGACGCACACAAAAAACACGGTCGGAATGATGCCCTCTATAATTGACCACGCAATAAACATAGGAATGCGTTCGACCGCTACCCAGTGGTTGAACGCGCTTGAGGGACACATACATCTTGACGAAGATGTGCCGTTAAAGACGAATACTTCAATGGACGCTCTGTTCGATACGATAAAACAATTATGCACTAGTGATTTGTTTGAGTAAAATGATTTCGAGGATCAGTGGCTGCCCTTAATCGCGGACTTGGCCCACTTAGCTCTTGTACTTAAAAGAAGGCTGTGCACACCATCGCGATCGCCTGTGCCCCGGCAACGAGACCAGCGATGATCCCGACGACTGCGCCGATGTATGCGCCGTCAACGATCCCTAACGTGCCGCCGAAAGTGACGCCGTAGCGAGTAAATGCGATCCACGCTGCGACCGCTCCGAGGACGCTGAAAAATG
>Ga0208081_1000350_pt1 | contig 11450 bp, 10 predicted proteins | sample NGESurshal092012_6_FD_184479 | JGI IMG/M metagenome (GOLD analysis project Ga0208081, IMG submission 184479) | Arctic peat soil microbial communities from Barrow, Alaska - NGEE Surface sample 415-1 shallow-092012 (SPAdes) | ecosystem: Environmental > Terrestrial > Soil > Wetlands > Peat ...
TGTGAGGACGGATGGACGCTCCGGCAAAAAAGCGCAAATACACAGGATCAAAAGCGAGATATGCCTTCAGCAATGCACGAGTGCATGCTATGAAGGTGAAGCTCTTTCCGCTGGAGACCTACACAAAAATGCTCGTGATGGCACTTCCCGAATTAGCGCGGTTTATTGAGGAGTCAGAGTACAAGGATGAAGTCGACGAGCTCGCGCAGAAACACTCTGGCATTGACCTCATCGAGTTTGCCACTCACCTCAATTTGGCTCGAACCTTCGTCAAGCTCACTGAGATGACGATGGGCGAACCTCACGACTTAATAGTGGAATATCTGCGACGCTGGGACATCCGGGAAATCAAAACTATTCTTAGGGGTAAATTCTCCGGCGCCTCAGAAGAGGAGGTAATAAGGGTTCTCGTCCCCAGTGGCGAGCTCTCGCTTGATTTTTTGCAGACTCTCGTACGGAAATCAAGCGTTGAGGAGGTCATCGCGGCCCTGAAGGGAACGCCTTACTATGAAATCATAAAAGACATCGACTATTCGGAGTCTTTAATGAAGCTGGAAGACGCGCTAGACAAGTTTTATTACGTGAGGATGGTTAAAATCGTCTCACGAATAACGGGCTCCTCGCTGTATTTACGCGTTATTCAGATGGAGATCGACGTTGCCAATCTGAAAACTATTTTCAGGTTGAGAAATGCCGGCATTTCTGGCTCAAGAGCACTTGAATATATAATACCTAATGGCCTACACCTTACCGATAAAGACATTGAAAAATTGCTAAATGCGCCATTTGAGGATTTTATCACTCTGCTTAATAAGTACCCATATTGGAGCGCTTTGTCCGACGTCGTCACTGACCGAGTGGAATCGCTGGCCAAAGTCGAGGTGCGGTTAGATAAATTTTTGAGCGAGCACGTTTGGAAAACCTCAACGAGCCATCCGCTAACTGTACTGCCAATGCTTGGATATATGTTAAGCAAGGACACGGAAGTCGCAAACATCCAGGCTATCGCGCGAGGAAAAGAGGCAGGGCTTCCGGAAGCGATCATTAAAGATCATCTGATTCTGTAATAAACACAATTCTGTGCTAGAAATTTTAGGGGATAGACATTTGGGTGATTCGCGTGGAAGTTGCAGTTGTAGGTAGTGCGGATTTTGTGACTGGCTTTTTGTTAGCTGGCGTACGAAAAACGTTTATCACCACCGACGCTGATTTGGAGCCGACTCTTAAGAAGGCCCTGAAAGAAGAGGATATCGGGATTTTGATCATGAACAGCGACGACGTAGAAAAGCTGTCGGCGCCTTTGCGCATAGCTTTGGACGATTCGGTCGAGCCGACCGTCATCTCGATTGGTGGAGCGGCAGATGAACGTACTCATCTGAGAGAGAAGATTAGGCGATCTGTAGGTGTTGACTTGTGGAAGTAGAACAAAAGGGGAGGATTTACAGGGTTGCAGGACCCGTCGTTACCGCCATTGGGATTGAAGCAAAAATGTATGACCTAGTGAAAGTCGGTAATGAAGGCTTGCTGGGGGAGGTAATTGGGATCGACCGCGATAAATTTATCATTCAAGTTTATGAAGACACGTCAGGCGTAAGGCCTGGGGAACCCGTTAAAAACACGGGCCTCCCTCTCTCCGTTGAGCTAGGGCCTGGTCTGTTAAGTTCAATTTATGATGGTATCCAACGACCGCTCCCGGTTTTGAACGCCCAGCTGGGCGACTTCATTGAGAGGGGGGTTGCTGCCGCGGGACTCGATCACGCGAAAAAGTGGAATTTCGTGCCTGAGGCGAAAAAGGGCGAGGAAGTCCAAGGAGGGCAGACTATCGGCTACGTGCAAGAGACTGCCAACCTAAAGCACAAGATCTTGGTTCCGCCCGGCAAGGGGGGAACGATAACAAGCATCGAGTCAGGTGAACACACAGTGGATGATGTGATCTGCACACTTGATGACGGAACAGAGCTGAAGCTGATGCACGAATGGCCTGTCCGCGTGTCAAGACCATCTGTTGAGAAGCTGATGCCTGATATCCCACTTATTACTGGGCAACGCATTCTAGACGCTCTGTTCCCTGTAGCAAAAGGTGGAACCGCAGCTATCCCTGGGCCATTTGGTTCTGGAAAAACGGTTGCTCAGCAACAACTCGCTAAATGGTCAGATACACAGATAGTGGTGTATATAGGCTGTGGAGAGAGAGGCAATGAGATGGCAGACGTGCTTACTGAATTCCCAGAGCTCGAAGACCCCCAAACAAATGCGCCGCTTATGGATCGAACGGTGCTTGTAGCGAACACCTCGAACATGCCAGTTGCAGCGCGTGAAGCGTCCGTTTACACAGGTGTGACCATAGCCGAATATTTCCGCGATATGGGATATGACGTCTCGCTTATGGCAGACTCAACGTCACGTTGGGCCGAAGCGATGCGTGAGATCTCTTCACGTCTTGAAGAAATGCCTGGGGAGGAGGGATATCCTGCTTACCTTGCTGCGAGGCTTTCAGAGTTTTATGAGCGGGCCGGGCGTGTTAAGACGCTCGGCGGTGACGAAGGATCAATCACCGTTATCGGGGCGGTGAGCCCCCCCGGGGGCGATTTCTCAGAGCCCGTAACCCAAAACACACTCCGGATAGTGAAAGTTTTTTGGGCTCTTGATAGCAAGCTCTCACAACGGAGACATTTCCCATCGATCAATTGGCTGGACTCTTACAGCCTCTACACACCAAACCTTACTGACTGGTTTGTTGGCCACGTGGCGGGAGACTGGGAAGAGCTGAGAATGCGAGCGATGGCAATTCTTCAAAAAGAAAGCGAATTGCAGGAAGTTGTGCAACTCGTGGGATCTGATGCCCTCCCCGATGATGAACAACTCACACTAGAGGTTGCGCGGATGATTCGAGAGTACTTTTTGCAGCAGAACGCCTATCATGAGGTTGATACCTACTGTCCGCTTCAGAAGCAACACGATATGCTAGCAGCAATTATGGTTTATGACGACCTCGCGAGAAAAGCTCTTAACATGGGAAAATTAGTCGATGAGATCGTTAACGTCCCTGCAAAAGCAGAGCTGGCACAGATAAAATTTGAAGAAGAATACGGGGCAAAGCTGGAAGAGATTGAAACGGCCTTGCGTGCGGAACTGGCGTAGGGTGGAGAAAATGAAAGAATATCGAACAATAACGCGTATTGCGGGGCCCCTCGTTTTCGTTGAGAAAACAGAGCCGGTTGGATATATGGAGCTTGTCAACATCATCCTAGACGACGGAACGATTAAAAGAGGTCAGGTTCTTGATACGTCTGAAAAGTTGGTAGCAGTTCAAGTGTTCGAAACAACGGCGGGCATTGATACGCACTCAAGAATACGGTTTACCGGTGAAGTCATTAAGATGCCCGTGTCCAAGGAAATACTCGGTCGAATACTTTCAGGATCAGGTGAACCACTCGACGGAGGGCCAGAAATCGTCCCTGAAAAGCGACTCGACATCACGGGTGCAGCCATTAACCCTTATGCCCGGGATAATCCGTCAGAGTTTATCCAAACTGGCATTTCCACGATAGACGGAATGAACACCCTCGTTAGAGGTCAAAAACTACCCATCTTTTCCGGATCAGGCCTTCCGCATAATGATTTGGCGCTACAAATCGCTCGTCAGGCTAAGGTGTTGGGCGCAGAAGAAGCCTTTGCGGTCATTTTCGTTGCTATGGGGATTACTGCTGAAGAAGCGCAACACTTTATGAATGACTTTGAGAGGACAGGCGCACTCGAACGGGCCGTTGTATTCTTAAACTTAGCAGACGACCCTGCCATTGAAAGGTTAATCACTCCAAAGCTTGCGCTCACAACGGCTGAGTATCTTGCTTTTGAGCACAACATGCACGTGCTCGTCATCCTCACGGACATGACGAACTACTGCGAAGCGCTGCGGCAGATCGGTGCTGCGCGCGAGGAGGTGCCGGGCCGTCGCGGCTATCCTGGATATATGTATACCGATCTCGCGTCAATTTATGAACGGGCGGGGAGGATCAGAGGGAAGATCGGCTCGATTACACAAATCCCGATCTTAACCATGCCTGGCGACGATATCACCCATCCAATCCCCGACCTTACTGGGTACATAACGGAAGGGCAGTTTGTGATCTCGCGGGAGTTGCATCGTCGGGGCATCTATCCGCCTGTTAACGTCCTCCCCTCACTCTCACGCCTTATGAACTCAGGCATAGGGCCGGGAAAAACGCGAGAAGATCACAAGGCTGTTTCGGATCAGCTTTATGCAGTATATGCTGAGGGTAAAGATCTACGAGGCCTTGTTGCAATTGTTGGAAAGGAGTCGCTCTCAGACCGCGATAAGACGTTCTTAGAGTTTGCAGATGCCTTTGAAGATAGATTCGTGCGCCAAGGCTACGAGGAAGATCGGGGCATTGAGGACACGCTCCAGCTCGGTTGGAATTTGCTTGCGGCGTTACCTGAGGCACAATTGACTCGAATTGACAGGAAGCTCATTGAGAAATATCACCCGGCACACGTCGCAAAACAAACAGAGGAGCCAGTGCCGGCAGCTTCTTAACAAGGGGTACCATCGCACCCTATAACAAATTTAGAGTACGCGTAGCCCCATACACATTCGATACGGAGAACACATGGCCTTAAGGGACGTAAAACCAACTCGGTCGGAACTCCTCGAGATTAAAAAGAAGATCCTTTTGTCGGAATCTGGGTATAACCTACTGAAGATGAAGCGGGACGGGCTCATTCTGGAATTCTTTGACGTCCTTGAAAAGGCCAAAGATGCGAGTATGGATCTGGCGAACACGTACAAGATCGCGAAAGAGAAGATCGATGTCGCAAAAATGGTCGAAGGCGTCATCGAAGTCTATTCTGCTGCGTTTGCTCTAAAGCATAAGCCTGAGGTCACTCTAACGAGCAAAAGTTTGATGGGCGTCGTCGTTCCAGAAATAGAATCCTCTGCCATCAATCAAAGCATTGATGAGCGAGGTTACGGGATAATCGGGACATCATCCGCCATTGACGAGGCTGCAGCAGCATATGAGGAGCTTTTGGATAAAGTTATACGAGCCGCCGAAGTAGAGACTGCGGTTAAGCGGCTGCTGATGGAGATTGAGCGGATAAAGCGTCGCGTGAACGCTCTAGAGTTTCGCGTTATTCCAGACTTAAAAGAAGCAGAAGCGTTCATTGTCTTCAGGCTCGAGGAAATGGAACGCGAAAACATCTTCCGGTTAAAGAAGATCAAGATAAAAGCGGCGTCTTCAGAACCTACTTGACACAAGTCTTATTTGACGAACCAATCATCCACAACGCTCACTATTCGGAGCGCTTATTGCTCGGCCGCAAGGGCGAGACTATTCACAGTGGGCGGTCAAAAAGGCGACGGCGCACTCCTAGCAAAATCGCAGTATTTGTAGTCTTTAACTAGTCAGATACAGAAAATTTATTTCCAAAAAAGATATCTAAACGTAACCAGAATATAGTTGGGGTAGCGTTATGCCAGAAGCCCGAGACGAGGAAGTTGGAAGACGGCTTTTTCAAATCCACAGGGAAAAAGCCGTAGAAGTTGCGCTCGAAAAAATTCGGCGAACAATGCCGGCAGAGTGGAAGTCATTCACTTCAGCAGACATCGACGTGCTCAAGCAAATCCTTGGTGAGGTGTGGGTGTGCATCAAACGGAGCGAATGGGATAATATCTCTTTTTCAAAGCTGACCATGCAAGATTTACAAGCAATCATAGACATCGCACATCAAGTGAGTAAGAAGGAAAAACCAGAGAAAATAGCGGTTGATGAAGTTTGTGCTGCCATGATAACTAAGGAATAACCGGTTTGACTGGCCCTTAGAAGGAGCAATCCGTCGTTTTTGACTAGTCGTCGCGGGTTAGGTGGCCGGGCTTACACTGCGCCAACAGAAGCGGGTGACAGTTTTTTCTTTGCAGCTTTCCGTCGTTCGAGGAGCTTTTTGACTTTTTTTAACCGAAATAAATCCTCTCTCTCCCTCTCTTCGATGGCTACCTTGATATATTTAGCTTGACGCTTGAGCTCAGGTATGAGCACTTGTTCGAGGGCATTAACTCGCCTTCTGTTATTCTGAATTTCGTCGCCGAGCCGTCGCAACGATGTTTCAGTTTCTGCTAGTTCGATGATCAGATCCAATTCCGTCTCGTACCTCTCGGCCGCTTCGTCGATTCGCCCGCTCGTTCCTATCATACTATACCCCCGTTCGAGGACACTTTTTGAGACGGTTTTTCGCTCAACGAGTGGAACGGGAACCCCCATTATGTTTTTTCCCCGAATGTCAAGCGTTAGGGCTCGTTTCGTCGCAAAAGAAGCGGATTTCAGGGCTACAATATCGTCAACTGCTTCAGCGACGCACAAAGAGCGTTGGGCAGCGACGGCTGCGATTTCCAGTTCTTCTCGCGATTTGGAGACTGATACCATAATCTGAAAAAACTCTTGAATAAGGGCGTCCATTTTTTCACGAAGGAGATCCCTTCCTTGCTCCGCCAGTTTTATCTGGCCATTTTTTTTGATCAGCTCCATTCGAGTGGGGTGAACTTGTTCCACGTCAGCCCTCCTTGTGAACTGGATGATATTTTTGAATATAGTCTAGCTTTATCCTTTTTAGCTCCTCCTCGGGGAGCATCGAGAGGATATCCCAGCCTATTCCGAATGTCGTTTCAATGTCTCTGTCTTCATCTCCTTGTGATATGAATCGTCGCTCAAACTCATCTGCAAACTGCAGATACTTCTTATCGAGTTCAGTCAGCGCTTCTTCGCCTACAATGGCAACCAATCGTCTCAAGTCCCTCCCGTAAGCGTACGATGCGTAGAGCTGGTCCGCCACATTTCGGTGATCTTCTCTGGTTTTTCCCGGCCCGATCCCCAAGTTCATCAGTCGAGACAGACAGGGAAGCGCGTCGATTGGGGGGTCCACTCCTCTTCGGTACAGGTCTCGGCTCAACACGATCTGCCCTTCAGTGATGTAGCCAGTCAAGTCGGGAACAGGATGCGTAATGTCGTCGTCGGGCATGGTTAGAATCGGGATTTGTGTGATGGACCCTCTTTTTCCTTTGATCCGTCCGGCTCGTTCGTAGATAGACGCAAGGTCCGTGTACATATATCCCGGGTAGCCGCGGCGACCCGGTACCTCCTCGCGCGCTGTGGAAATCTCTCTCAAAGCTTCGCAATAGTTCGTCATGTCCGTGAGTATAACGAGCACGTGCAAGTCATGCGTGTAGGCGAGGTACTCTGCAACAGACAAAGCACATCGTGGCGTGGCAACACGCTCAATCGTAGGGTCATCTGCCAAATTCATGAAGAATACCACGCGCTCCAGTGCACCGGTACGCTCAAAATCCTTCATAAAGAATGAAGCATCTTTGTAGGTAATCCCCATCGCCGCAAAAATGACGGCGAAGTTCTCTCCCTCGCCCACCACTTTGGCCTGTCTGGCTATCTGAGCTGCGAGCCGGTTTGCTGGCAAACCGGAGCCTGAGAATATGGGGAGTTTCTGCCCCCGAACTAGCGTGTTTAAGCCATCGACAGCCGACATGCCAGTTTGGATGAAGTCGGCCGGTTTGTCTCGGGCGTACGGATTTATTGGCGTTCCTGCGATATCCACGCTCTCTTCTGAAACGATTGGCGGTCCACCGTCTCGGGGATTGCCGACGCCGTCGAAGATCCGGCCAAGCATGTCAAGTGAGACGTTTACTTTTGGTGGCTCCCCTGTAAACCTGACGCGCGTTTTTAGATCGTCGATCCCACTCGTCCCTTCGAACACTTGCACGACAGCGAGCTCTTGAGAAACGTCCAAAACTTGACCGGTCCGCTCTTCACCATTGGGCAGGGTAATCTTGGCAGTTTCTCCGAAAGAAACGCCCTTAACGTTCTCGGTGAATATTAGCGGCCCCGAAACGTAGTTAATTGTCCTATACTCTTTCGTAAGTAAACTGTGGGACGTCACGTTCCTACCTCCAGAGACCCCACACTGTTGTCTATTACGTCCATAAGGCCCTTTATGGTGTCCAGCTCTTCCTGTTCCTTCATGCGCGCAATAGCTGTTTTTACTGGTAAGTCCAGCACTTGTTGCAGCGAGACCCCCTTCCCCAACGCCTCAGTCATTGCATCGTGGAAGGCGAGGATCGTTTTCAACATCCAGTACTGCTTTTCAAGAGGGCAAAAAGAGTCAATCTCGTCAAACGCACTTTGCTGTAAGAAGTCCTCACGTATCATTCTCGTTACTTCTAATATCGCCTTTTCAGTGTCTGGCAACGCATCTGGACCTACTAGCTGAACGATCTCCTGCAATTCGACCTCCTTTTGCAGGAGAAACATGGTCTTGTCGCGTAAGTCTCTCCAATCGTATGCGATGCTGTCAACAAAAGACTCCTGGACGTCATCTAGATACAACGAGTAGCTGTTTATCCAGTTGACTGCGGGAAAATGTCTTCTGTACGCTAAGCTCGTGTCCAGCGCCCAGAATGCTCCAGCTATGCGCAGCGTATTTTGTGTTATCGGCTCTGAGAAATCGCCGCCCGGCGGAGACACCGCGCCAACGACTGTGATTGATCCAGTGCGTCCGTCTGCACCTAGACAAACAACCTTGCCGGCACGCTCGTAAAAGGCCGCCAAACGTGTTGCTAGATAGGCTGGATAGCCCTCTTCTCCAGGCATCTCTTCCAGTCTCCCCGAAACCTCTCGGAGCGCTTCTCCCCATCGCGACGTTGAGTCTGCCATCAAAGCGACGTCGTATCCCATATCCCGGTAGTATTCAGCCATGGTGATCCCTGTGTAAATAGAGGCTTCCCTAGCCGCAACTGGCATGTTCGAGGTGTTTGCTATCATGATGGTCCTTTGGATCAATGGTCGCTTCGTACGAGGGTCAACCAACGCAGGGAATTCGGTCAGCACGTCAGTCATCTCATTGCCTCGCTCTCCACAGCCTATATACACTACTATCTGTGTATCAGCCCACTTCGCGAGCGTTTGTTCCGAGACGGTCTTTCCGGTACCAAATCCACCGGGAATCATGGCAGTCCCACCTTTTGTCACCGGAAATATGCTATCAAAAATGCGCTGTCCAGTAAGCAGCGGCGACGTGGCATCCAGCTTTTTTGCGTACGGCCTGCCAGCTCGCACTGGCCATTTCTGCATCAGTGTAAGGTTGGTCTTGTGATCCAAGACGCACACGGTATCCTCTACCGTGAAGTCTCCGCCTGCTATTTTAGTTACCGTACCTGATACATTTGGAGGAACCATGATCTTGTGTTCAATATGGTACTCTTGTACCGTTCCTACGACATCTCCTGCTACCACTGTATCGCCTTGCTTCACGGAAGGGGTGAATTCCCATTTTCGCTCTCGATCAAGCCCGGGCGCCGTTATGCCCCGCGAAATGAAATCTCCACTTTTTTCCATCAATACTGGCAGGGGTCTTTGAATGCCATCATAGATTGACGATATTATACCAGGACCCAATTCGACGCTCAGCGGGCTCTCGGTATTTACGACCTCCTCTCCGACCTGCAGTCCTGAGGTATCTTCGTAGACTTGGATGACGGCCTCATCTGCGTCCAGTCTTATTATCTCGCCGTTGAGCTGCTCGTGACCGACTCGCACGACATCATACAATCTTGACCCGCGCATTTCGTGAGCATAAACGACTGGACCCGAAATCCGTGAGATGAATCCCTGTAGCATATCCTATCTCCTTACAACGATATTGTAGCCAATCGCCCTGCGTAACATCCTTTCTATGTAGTCGGTTCGATCAATTTGTCGCGTTCTCGACGGTATGGGAATAATTATCGGCCTGTGCGTCTTTTCGATTTTCTCAATGAGTTTTTCATCGAGTGAAGCCATAAAATCCTCGTTCACCGCGACAATGCCGGTATCATCCTTGTATAACAAGGGCGGAATTAGGTTCTTCGCCTCTTCCACAGTAGAAGCCTCGAGCACCTCCACTCCAGCGAGTCGAAATCCCGGTGCCGTTTCAGGATCGGTAATGACTACAAATTTATACAAACACTATTTCCTCCATCAATTCCCTTTCTGGCACATACTCTGTCTTGCATAAGGCTATTATCCGGATATTTGCGATCTCGTTTACCTTAGCCCACAGATAGCCTATGGCCAAGGCGATGCTTAATGGATCTCCAGTGAATAGGCCCAGAGCTTTGTGCAAGAGAAACGTGTCGAGCTCTTTTTCAAATGCCGAGATCTTCTCCATTTTGACGTACTCGTCGGGAACACCAGCGAGAAAATGATAAGAAGTGCCGGTCAATTGTTTAATAACTCCGTCAATCGTTCGCGTTGCGCTTAAGGCTGACAGCTTGTTGATATCTAACTCTTTTCCACCGCGAATGAAGTAGTATTGGACATCTTCCGTTTCGACTTTATCTCTTATGATCCGCAAAAGGCTCTTTATGTTTATTATGTCTATTTCTGTCGTAAGCATTCCGCGAATGATCCCTTCATCGTACGATTCACCCGCCACGACGTCCAAAGCGTTTTTGTAATAAAACTTATCTAGCGCATACTCTAAAACAACGAGATCTTTTCTTTCGCTGTATTCCATAAAATGCTGCGTGAGGGGGCGTGAATACTCGATCCCCCAGGTTGCAAGTAAATCGATTACAGCCTTAACGTCTGGTTGCTTGGTTAGCGCAACGAGCGTCGCGTCGTCAAGTGCGCCTGCCGGTGCTAGACTCTCTAATATCTCGTTTGCCGGCTCGTGGATGTTTTTCCCCCTCAAGATCGTTTTTATATTTTGGATATCCCACCTGTTGAGGAATATCTGCATAAGGGTCTGTGCGTCTTCTCCCTTTACAGAACTCAGAATTAAACGAAAGGTATTACTCAAACTCCGTCGAAGCGCATATTCGACACAAGCTATACCCGTATATTTTACACTAGCGTCCTCTATGTCCTCCCGATACGGCGTCTCCTCCAATTGGTTGATCACAGACTCAATGTCCAACTTGCCGGCTAGCTCCTCGAGTTCTCTCCGGTCAAGCAGGCGACTTTTCATAGCCCTGATTCGCGCATTCGCGTACTCGTACCCCACTCTAATCACCGTAAAGCGTGGCAAAAACCTGTCGAGCTAAGAATTCCTTAGCTCTATCGAGTCTCGACTCAATTGTATTGAATACCACAACTTTTTCGTCTCTGGTGCTGACGTTTAACCCTCCTGCAGACGTTAAATCGGCGACGATCTCAGAATTCTGATTCAGCTCATCTAAGATTTGCTTGCAGAGGTGTTCGTCCCTCCCGTCGATATGAAGCCGCACCTTCTCCCCGCCTAGTTCGTGCATCGCTTCTTGGATCATGCTCTTGAAACGTCCTTTGTAGCTTTCATGATCCCTAAGATCGTCTAGACTTTTTTTGGCTTCGATAAACGCGCTTTGTATCATCCCATCCTTTGCTTTGATCACGTCCATTTTAATCTCG
>Ga0208081_1000356_pt1 | contig 11263 bp, 9 predicted proteins | sample NGESurshal092012_6_FD_184479 | JGI IMG/M metagenome (GOLD analysis project Ga0208081, IMG submission 184479) | Arctic peat soil microbial communities from Barrow, Alaska - NGEE Surface sample 415-1 shallow-092012 (SPAdes) | ecosystem: Environmental > Terrestrial > Soil > Wetlands > Peat ...
TTTTCTGTTAAATATGGATTTTGGCATCCTGCCCTCGAGGTAATCAACAATACCTGAAGCTGCTTCACACGCAACCCTTACAGTGCATTCGTTTGTAAGTGCAGCACTGTGAGGACTTACTATTGTCTTCGGATTCTTTAGAAATTCCTCATCAGGCAGCGGCGGTTCATTAGTCAGTACATCAAATGCAGCTCCCATAAGCCTATTCTCATTTAGCATTTTTACCACATAAGCTTCATCAATGATATTTCCTCTCGCCGTATTTATCAGGTAGGCCGAAGGTTTCATCAATGAAAGTAATTTCTCATTGACGTGCTTCCTGGTCTCATCAGTCATAGGTACATGGATCGTGATAATATCTGCTTCTTTATAAACATTTTCCTCGTTGCTGTATCTGACAACTCCCGGAGCAACCACACTGTCGCTTATATACGGATCGTATATAATGACTTTCATATTAAAGGCAGCCATGCATTTCTTTGCAACTTGCTTTCCTATTCTTCCGTACCCGATGATTCCAATGGTCTTTCCATCCAGGTCAATGGGATAGTACAACCGTCGTGCTGTTTTAAATTTGCCTTCGCGGGTTTCCTTATCCAGAAACAATAAATGCTTTGTAATTGCACCAATCATCGATACTGTATGTTCCGCAACCGTTATTGTATTTGCATCAGGAGTGTGTAAAACCATTATTCCTCTTTTTGTTGCAGCTTCAACATCTACATTATCCACTCCTGTTCCGGTCCGGCTTATCACTTTCAGATTTGGGGCGGAGTCCATGAGCTCACCAGTGAACTTAATTGTAGTATCAAGCATAATGCCTGTAATATCCTTAAGCATACTAATAATCTCTTTATGATCACCTGATGGTATATATACGACCTCAGCAGCTTTTTTAAGTATGTTGAGCGCATCAGGGCTTACTTTCTCATTTACCAGTACTTTTTTCATATCATTCCTTCTTTATTTAGATAATCCTGTATTTTCTTTCTTAAATCGTCACTTAGCGGCAGTAAGGGAAGTCTCGGATTTCCTCCATAAAGGCCTGCCAGATCCATTGCATACTTAACTGCAGCAACGCCTCCGCTTCCCGATACCGTCTTATTCATTTGAATGATCTTCTCATTCAGCTTGAAAGCTTCCTCGTAGTTTTTATTCACCGTAAGGTTATATAACTTGCAGGTTATTTCAGGAAAAACGTTAGCTAAAGAAATGACACCCCCGGGAGCTCCCATTATAAGACCATTCATGAAAAAATTAGCCGACCCGGGCATTACATTAAAAGTATCTCTGACAGCGAATAAGAAACTCTCTATGTTCCCCGTGGAAGAATCTTTAATCCCCACGATATTCGGATGTTTGGCAATATCTTTTACAAGGCTGACTGATAAGGTGGTTCCGCCACAAAACTGGGGAGCATTGTACACCAGACAGGGTGTAGTAACACTACTAGCCACATCTGAAAAATATTTCAGAAGCACAGGGTCCGTCATCTCCTTTTTAAAATATGACGGAGGTAGTAATGTTATGAAATCAGTTCCTAATCCCTGGGCTATTTTTGCAAATTCAATTGTTTCCCTGGTGGATTCGAAAATGCATCCTGCCATTACTGTCTGGTTAACTCCCTTATTTTTAATGATAATTTCAAGAACTTTTTCTTTCTCCTGATTGGAAAGACTCTTGTTTTCTCCATTGGAGCCGAGTGCAAGATATCCTTTAAGGCAGGAATTTGCATAGAACTTCATATTTTCCTTGAGTTTGTCATAAGCAACCTCTCCTTTTTCATCAAAAGGAGTAGTAATAGGTGCAAAAACTCCCATTAACTTTTTATCCATTGGTCTACGTATTTGATTAATATTTGAATGTTTGAAAAATCATATTTCAATTATCCATGTCTCCGGGCAGAGTTTATAAACCCTCTCTCGTCCGAAATCACTCCTGGATTGACTGTGATTTAGCAAAGCACCCGGGTTCAGATTTAACAACTACAGGCGATCAGCATTCCGGATGCATCATATAGCTATATATAAATTCCCTTCTAATATAATGAGATTCTTTCTGATTATTCAAGTTTTCTCATTAAAAGATTGTCCATAATTCCGGACAACTGCTAATATGTAATGCCGTTTACGGTTACTTCGGTGGTGGCGGAGGTGTTTGCTGCGGAGTGGGACCAGGTGTTGAAGGAGGCGGTGTATTAGGACGGTTCGGCTGAGGCAGATTCAACGGATCTTTCCATTCAAGCTGCATTTTAATATTAGATCCCAGCTTATAGTTTATTATGCTCTTTTCAGGATCCTGCCCTCCAATGATATCAATTTTATCCCTGTCAATGTTCCCCAATCCTCCTGCTGCGCAGTAATTCAGGTACCCGACATCTTCAAGCGGTATTCCCATAAGCCTTGTAGCCATACTATCCATGGCAACAGCATCAAAACTGGCCAAAGCTATTTTGTGATCTACCGGTGTGCCGTTTATAGGCCCGTTACCTTCCATACCTTCCAGACCATCAATAATTGAGAAATCGGGCAAAATATACGGAGCTTCCAGGAAAATATTGTAGTGAAGGAAGCGGGATCCGCCGGAATGCATATTGCGTTTATAACTTATCGGTTTGGCACCATTGACAGCCCCCGGATTCAGGGGAGCACCCATTGCAAGGTTCTTTACAGCACCGGTCATGACAACAGAGTTATGTGTCTTAAGCCTCGAAATTGATATCACATAGTTATCAGGACTAGTGAGTAAATCGGATACCTGTATTTTATCCACGTGCAGGTTTCTGTCCATAATACATACGGGAGTTCCGGTGCTTGATGTGTTTATATCAACGAATTTCACATTGAAATCTTTAGCGAGGTCAAGATACCCGTAGTTCTTGAAACCATCGGAGGAGTTAACAGAGGAACTTGATTCCGCGATAATTATCTGGCCTTTGTAAAATGGTTTTACAAATTCCAGAAGAGCTCTCAATGCATCAACGTGTGTGGCACAGAGAGCTATGTTTGTTACTACCATATTCGGTTTGATAATAAGCTGTTTCTTTTTAAGCCCGGATTTGATCTCGTTCTGGAACGGTTTCATAACCTCAAATAACATCTGCCTGCGTTCTGTTCCCGTTGTAAAAGACACGGAGCTACGGCTCTCAATAGCCAGCGGCTTTGGTTTCGGCTTGTTTTCCTTTGGTTCAGCTGCCAGAACATCGCTAAAACCTGTCGTTAACATCGTTGCCGAACTAAGTCCAATCATCTTAAGGGCACTTCGTCGCCCAATGACTAACTTATTTTCTGATGATTTCATAATCTTATGTTTTTAGTTTTTACTGTCGATTATAGCTGAGGCGGTTTCATTGATTGGCGTTCCTTTGCATATGCCCTGATAAATTCGGGAGATGGAGCAGCTTTAGGATCATCGAAGAATTTTCCCATTGTATCTGCATTGTCCAGCAACCACTTGGTAAATTCCTGGTTCATTTCCGGTGTGTAACTACCATCAGCCTGCTGTGCAGTAAATCTTCCCTCTTTTACTCCTGCATGAGCAAAAACATCCTGCATACGGGTTCTTTCAGAAGTCTCAACAACCCTCTGAGCATGCTGGGGAGGAATAAATACAACACCTTCGCGTGTTCCAAGGACAACATCTCCCGGCATAACCGTCACATAACCGATCTGAATCGGGCAATTAATTCCGATAACCAGGTTAGAGCTGTTAGCCTGCGGTCTGAAATCGCGAACCATTACATTCCAGTTTGGATTAACCGCCAGGTTGCCATACAGATCGCGCAGGGTACCCCTGATAACAGCACCGTTGCCTGTTTTGGTCCATATTGTAGTACCCAGATTATCACCTACGTGTGATGCATCAAGTACAGCTTCACATACATCAGCAACATAGACGTCCCCTTTTTGAAGCTGATCGATTCCCCAGGTATATTGTCCTCTTCCTCTCCCGTCTTTTGTCCCCTGCGCCTGAACGAGTCCATTCAGATCAGGACGAAATGGCAGGAAATGAATCGTTGACGCCCTGCCGCAAATAACTTTATCTTCTCTCATCATTTTAAACTCACCGTAATACTGGTTTGAATAGGTAGACCTCATAGACATACCCATACCCATTGCCCCTCCCTGACCCTCAGTATTATCACCGAGCCCATTAAGTATCTGCCAGGCTTCGGTAACCGAGACATACCTCATTCTCTGGATAATGTCGTCAGAAACTTTTGGTCTTCCATCCGGGAAGCGTTCACCTTTCCAGAGAGACGTGTAATAAAGCATTTCATCTTTTGTCAGTGAAGTTGGCTGAGCACTGACTGAAGAGTACAAAAAAATTCCTGCCAATAAAGTAAGACATAGCGAAAAACAAAGTTTTGTGATTTTCATAGTTTATCCTCCGATTGCTTGGTTAACATTATTTGATTATAATGTTTTATTTAATTGATTATTAATGACAATCCGTAATAAAATTTAAACAAAGAGTAAATTAATCCGAAATTAAATTTATATGATCAAAAAACAAACGATTGAAATAAGATTTCTACAATACAACTAAATAATTAACATTTTTTAGAGATTTGCCTGTTTCGTCTTGGGTTCCTTGACCCTGGGTTCTCTCTGACTCCAGAAAGTTGCCAGCGAAGAAGCGGATATGTTCATCCAGGTACCGAAAATGAGAGGGGCAAGAGCAGCTGCCTGACTCTTCAGCACATCATAAGCCAAGCCTACAGCAAGACCGGCATTCTTGGTGCCAACCTCCATGGTTATAGCCCTTGCGTCTGCTTCACTGAAGCCAAAAGCTTTTGATAAGGAATATCCGGAAATATAACCAAGAAGATTATGAACTATTGTGGCGATAAAAAGTGCCGGGCCTATTGTTAACAATGTTGCCTTGTTATGAGCCGCAACGATGACGATGTACAACATAATAGCTGCCAGTGATAGTTTTGGAAGTACTATATCCATCCAGTTTGCCGGACCATTGGTTCGGCGAATGACAATAATAGTAACAGATACTAAAGTAATTGCCCAGGCAATAAGGATGAGACCTGTTTTAAGAGACTTTAAAATTGCCGGAAAAGGGATGAACAGGAGAACAAATCCGACAAGAAAACTGATAATTGCCATGATCCCAATATTCATATCCTTCTTTGTCCATGTTAAGTTTCCATACAGGATCTTATTAATAATGATACCTGCAAATACAGGGATGAAAAGCATATTGAGAATACTGATCATCATACCGATGGTATCGACCTCAATCAACTGACCGGCAAATATTTTCATCAGGAAAGGTGTCGCAACAGGTGCAATTAAAGTAGTTACCGTTGTAACGGTCATTGAGAGAGCCAGATTGCCTTTGGCCAGGTATGTCATAACATTCGATGCAGCACCAGCGGGACCCACACCCAGTAATATGATACCTGCAGCCACTTCAGGTGGGAAATGATAAACATTTACGATAAGCAGAGCAAAGAGAGGCATTAAAGTATAGCACATTACAGTTGCAACAATCACTTTCAAGGGTTTTGATAATTCCTTCGCAAAATCAGCAAAACTAAGTTTCGTACCCATACCAAACATTATAACCTGGATGGAGGGAACTATCAGGCTATTTGTATTAAATCCCCAGTTTGTGAATATCTCCGGGAAATAAAGTGTAAATGAGACGAAAGCAAAAATTTGAAATGTAAAGGATAATCCTTTTAGTTTTTCTGTATTCTGTACACAAAAAGCAATTGCGTAAAACATGACAAAAAGGATCAATCCGGAGATTGGCAGGTTTGCTTTTCCAAAAACAAGTAATACAATCTCAGCAATAGCGAGTAATAATGCAAAAGCGAGATACATTTTCATTGCACCAGAATTTTTCATATAAGATTCCGAGTTACTTATTTTTTAAGAATTTGATTACGGTTTCTTTTATCTGATCGGGCTGAAGACCATATTTGCCAAGTAGTTCTTCATAGGGACCGTTGCTGGCATAATGATCACCTATTCCAATCATCTTCATTTTTACAGGACATTCCCGGCTGCATATTTCAGCGATTGCGCTGCCCAGACCTCCTGCGATAAAATGCTCTTCAACAGTTACAATCTTTCCTGTTTCCCTGGCTGCTGAAAGTATAAGTTCACGGTCAAGAGGCTTAATTGTATGAATGTCAATAAGGCGAACACTGACACCCGACTCCTCAAGCAGCTTTGCAGCTGCAACTGCTTTTGACAGTACCGTGCCGGTTCCTATAAGGGTCACATCGGAGCCGTCTTTAATAACGATACCTTTCCCGAGACTGAAATCAACATCCTCCTCATAAAGCACCGGCATTTTGGGACTTCCTATTTTCAAATAGCATGGACCTACATGCTTTATCATGGCATGCACGGCTTTCTTGATTGTTACGGGGTCTCCGGGGTTGATGATCGTCACTCCCGGGATCGTCCTGATAATTGCCACATCGTCAATTGAGTGGTGTGTGGAGCCTAGCTGATCATATGTAAGTCCGGCACAACGTCCGACAACTTTTACATTCTGATTCATATATCCGAGATCATTCCTGAACATCTCAAAAGGACGTGCAGTAACGAAGGGAGCAATAGCTGCAAAGACAGGTATCTTTCCTGTTGTTGCAAGTCCGCATGCAAATCCTATCACACCCTGTTCCATTATTCCAAATTCAAAATGTCTGTCAGGGAACTTCGTGCGGAAATCTCCCAGTCCTGATCCCGAACTGCTGTCGGCCGAAAGGACCACTATATTTGGATTTTTCTCTGCAGCCTCAATGACGGCCTCTCCAAAAGTCTTTCTTGGATCTTTTAATTCATTAATCATAATCCAATCCTCTCCATTTTTCCTTTAAGCTGTTCCTCTATATTGTCCAGATCACGTTCTGCCTGTTCCATTTCTTCGGGCTTTGCTTTCCAGTAATGGTAACTGACTTTGCCCTCAGCAAAACTGAGTCCTTTCGATTTAATAGTATCAGCTATTATAACCGATGGTTTACCTTTTTCAAAAGGAGCCTGTAATACATTACCAATGACAGACTCCAGATTGTGACCATCAATAATCCTGACACTCCAGCCGAATGACCGCCACCTTTCGTCAAGTGGTTCATAGCTCATAACTTCAATAGTAGTTCCGCTTATCTGAAGTTTATTCCTGTCGACGAAAACAATCATGTTATCAAGCTTGTGCATTGATGCAGCTGAGGCGGCTTCCCAATTTGAACCTTCCGCCAGTTCTCCGTCGCCCATTAAAACATAAACCTTTGCAGGTGATTTGTCAAGTCTTAAACCAAGAGCCATACCCCCGGCAATGGATAATCCATGGCCAAGAGCACCTGTGTTTGTTTCAACTCCTGGAAGTTTATGCATATTCGGGTGTCCCGGGATCCTTGAATCAAGAGCTCCGTAAGTGTCGAGGACAGATTTATCAAAGAAACCCTTCTCTGCAAGTGCGGCATACAGAACCAGGCATTTATGTCCGGCTGAGAGGACAAAACGGTCACGTTGAGGCCAGACCGGATTTTCAGGATCGACATGCATCAAATTAAAATAAAGTGCTGTAACTATCTCAACAGAAGAAAGGGCCCCCCCTACGTGACCTGCCTCCCCTGCCTTGATAAGCCGTAATATATCTCGTCTTATATTGAGTGCTGTATATTCCAGCTTCAAAATTTCTTTTATGTCCATTAGAATCTAAAGATAATCCTCACATTTATTAAACCTGGTGTTTCCTAGCATATTCCACATAGCAGGCAACCTTAGGTTCAGAAGCGGTACCTGACTGCCATCTTGCTTCCATCCAGATCTTTACGATCTGTTTAGCTACTTCACTGCCAGTGGTAAAGGCACCAATGGTCAAAATGTTGGAATTGTTGCTTTTAATGGCTCTTTCAGCTGAATATGTGTCAGCACAAAGGGCCGCATAAATGCCAGGTACCTTGTTTGCAGCGATACTCATCCCTATTCCGGTTCCGCAAAGCAGGATACCTCTGTCAAACGACTTTGCTGCTACTGCTTCTCCTACAGTAAAGGCTACCCTGGCATAAACAGGATCATCACTTCCAAAGTCCGTTACTGTATATCCCGTTTCTTTAAGCTGGACTTTAATGATTTCTTTAAGGGTAACGGCATTTGGGTCGCATCCAATGGCGACAGTCAGTTTTTTCTCATCAGATAATTGTGTCATCACTATATATTAAATATTCTTATTTTTTATTACTGCAACCGATTGAAATTTTAGTCTAAATCTAATTACTTTTTTTTACTAACCAAAACTGGATTGCAAAATACCAAAATTGACCCCCTGCCTATTTGAATACGCATGAATTTTACAACGGTGATCCTGACCTTTCCTTGATTAACTGCACTGCCAGGCTAAGACAGTTAGATTTAGCCGACCAGGCAAAAGAGAAGTGGCCTAATGAAGGTCCCTTTGAACCACAGATCCTGATCCTCCTTTAAGGAAATCAAAATCGCAACCTTTGTCGGCCTGCTCGACATGCTTTATGAACATGCTTACATATCCTCGTTCAGCAGTTGGTTCCGGAGCTATCCAGGCGCTTCGCCTCTTTTTCAATTCTTCTTCCGGAACAAGAAGCGTAAGAGACCGTTTCTCCACGTCAAGTTCAATAATATCTCCTGTTTTCACTAAAGCCAGCGTTCCGCCTACTGAGGACTCCGGCGATACATGCAGTACAACTGTTCCATATGCTGTCCCGCTCATTCGGGCATCAGATATTCGGACCATATCTTTTACCCCTTTCTTTATTAATTTTTCCGGTAGTTCCAGGTTTCCCACTTCCGGCATTCCCGGGTAGCCCACAGGACCGGCCCCTTTTAATACCATGATGCAATTCTCGTCAATATCAAGATCCGGATCGTCAATCCTGGCATGATAATCCTCAATATTTTCGAAGACAACTGCCCTGCCTCTGTGTTTCAGCAATTTCCCGGAAGTTGCTGAAGGTTTGATAACAGCACCATTTTCACACAGATTACCCTTTAGTACAACAATTCCGGCTTTTTCCTTTAATGGTTTGTCGAGTGGTGCTATCACATCACGATTATAACAGGCTGCTCCTTTACAGTTTTCACCTATTGTTTTTCCGTTGACTGTCAGAGCATCTGAATGGATGATTTCCCTGAGCTGGTCTATGATCACTGGTAATCCTCCTGCATAATAGAAATCCTCCATCAGATATTTCCCTGATGGCATAAGGTTTAGGAGGAGAGGCATATCACTTCCCAGACGATCAAAATCATCAAGCGTCATGTCAACTCCTATTCTCCCGGCCAGGGCTATCAGATGGATGACAAGGTTGGTTGAACCACCAACTGCTGAGCTTATCCTGATTGCGTTTTCAAAGGCTTTCCTGGTCAGTATATCCGACATTTTCAGGTTCTCATAAACCATCTCAACAATTCTGTTGCCGGAAAGATGAGCCATAACCTTCTTCCTCGAATCTACGGCTGGAATAGCAGAAGCCCCCGGCAATGTCAGCCCGAGAGCTTCGACCATTGTGTCCATTGTCGATGCTGTGCCCATTGTCATGCAATGACCGGCACTTCGCGACATGCAAATTTCTGCCTCAACTAAGTCTCCCCTTGTCACAGTACCTGCCTTCATACCTTCAGATAACTGCCACGTAGCTGTTCCGGAACCGATATCTATCCCCCTGAATTTACCGTTTAACATCGGACCACCTGGCACCACAATTGTGGGCAGGTTAACGCTTGCCGCTCCCATCAGGGTCGATGGAGTTGTTTTATCACAGCCTGACAGCAGCACGATGCCATCGAGAGGATTGGCACGGATCGTCTCTTCCACATCCATGCTTGCCAGGTTTCTCCACAGCATCGTCGTTGGTTTCATTATTGTCTCACCAAGCGACATCACCGGGAACTCCAGAGGGAAGCCTCCTGCTTCGTAAACTCCACGTTTCACTATTTCTGCAAATTCGCGTAAATGACCGTTACACGGAGTCAGATCAGACCAGGTATTGCAGATACCGATTACCGGTTTCCCCCTGAACATATGGTCGGGATGACCCTGGTTCCTAAGCCAGCTGCGATGTACAAAACCCATCTTATCATCCTTCCCGAACCATTCAGTGCTTCTTAAGTATGATTTCTTTCCCATTGATTTTCTTTATTTTTGGTTCAGGGAGATCAAGTACAAAGATTTCCCCGTTTTGTTTATTTGAATAGAAGGTTTGCAACCTCTGTTATATATAATCTGCAATTTTTGCATTCGGTCATCAGGTTATTCAGGATCAGCAATCTTATGACCTAATAATGAAAGCATTTTAACAGCATATCGCTTCCCCAGTTTTCTGTAACCTTCCGCTGTGAAGTGCAGGTTGTCGCGGGCATCGGTGCAGCCGATCGAAGAAACGACGAAAGAATTGGGAATCGTTTGAGGTAATGTTGCAATGATTTTATTCATACTCGCACAAGCACCTCCCTGATCATCGTTCACAAGTTCTCCGGCAAGCAGAGGTACTTTTTTGGGTTTGAGATTAAGGTCTCTAATCAGATTGTCATAAATAACTTTGACCTTTTGGGGCCAGAGACTATCATTTGTATTTGACTCGCCCTGGTGTAACAGAATTCCCTTGATAACGCCATCTTTCTGGGCTAATTTCGCCATCTCGATAAGCTGCGCATAGGGATTTCCGCCGTATTCCCTGATAATATTTGTCATCCACGATGGAGCGGTTGAGGCATAAGCCTGAAAACCATCTTTATCGAACAGTTCAATTTTGCAGCCGGCCACAGAGACATTAATAACACCTACCCTGATTTTTTCCGGAAGATTAGCAACCAGTGTTCTGCCAAAATAATCGGCAGGAGTCAGGCCAGTACGGCATCGACACAAAGGAGGAGCAGCGGTGTACCACTTGCCTTTTGTTCTGCCAAGGTTGGGACAATCAATTGCTTCCATTACCTGAAATCGATCATTAACCGTTGTATCTTGTGCTTCAATTCTTGCATTGCCCTCCATGTTTGACTGTCCAAAGCACAGGAAAATGTAAAAATTCTTATCCTGCGAAAAAGCGTTCATATTTATAATGAGTAATCCTGCAAATACAAACAATCCTAATTTTGTTTTCATCAGTATATAATTTATTTTAATGGCCTGATGGAACCGCACATGATTGATAATGAATTATATTCATTTTTGTTTGTGATTGAGATCAATCATGTGGGTTTCATATTATTATATTATCTCAGAAGTGATTTAAAACTTTTTTAATTCTGCTATGTCT
>Ga0208081_1000359_pt1 | contig 11194 bp, 11 predicted proteins | sample NGESurshal092012_6_FD_184479 | JGI IMG/M metagenome (GOLD analysis project Ga0208081, IMG submission 184479) | Arctic peat soil microbial communities from Barrow, Alaska - NGEE Surface sample 415-1 shallow-092012 (SPAdes) | ecosystem: Environmental > Terrestrial > Soil > Wetlands > Peat ...
GGCGCGATGAAATAGACGACCTGGTAAAAGCCCACCGGGCCGGGCCGCACCTCCGTATACTCCAGAAACGCCTTGCCGAGGAAGTGACGGTGATGGCGCACTCGAGAGCGGAATATGATGCAGCAGTGGAGGCTTCTCAGATACTTTTCGGAAAGGGAACAACAGAGCAGCTGCACCGGATGGATGAGAATACCTTTCTTGCTGTCTTCGAAGGTGTGCCTGCATATGACATAAATCCAGACCTGTTATCTGCAGGTGTTACCATATCAGATCTTTGTGCGGTGCATACCGCGATCACTGATTCAAAGGGAGAGTTCAGGCGCCTGGTGCAGGGAGGAGGGGTCAGCCTCAATAAGGAGAGGATTGACGATCCTGAGATGCTGATTAAATCAGACAAACTGCTGAATAACAAATATCTGCTGCTCCAGAAGGGGAAGAAGAGCTATTATCTTATCAGGGTCAGATAAAAATAAAACCGGACGCAATGAAGAGTAATTTTAAAGCTGAATTCAAACCGGACTCAATTGATCTGATAAATTTCATCATCAATCATTTCAGGATATTTCTTATCACAGGAATCCTGGCAGGGATATTATCTGTTGTGATATCACTGCTGATCAGACCGCTCTATGAGTCGAAAGTCATCCTTTATCCGGCAGCAAACATTACCGAATCACGTACTCTTCTCGGAGAGGCCACTTCAAACACAACACTATTCGGTGATGATGACGCAACAGAGAAGCTTTTACAGGTAATAAGCAGTGAACAGGTAAGGGAGTACCTGAAAAAGAAATACAATCTTGCTGATCATTACAGGATTAAACCTTCAGAGAGATATCCCAATACGATCGTTGCTGAAAAGATGGACAGATATATTCATTCTTCCAAAACCTCTTTCGGTTCGGTTGAGATCCGGGTCAGGGACCGCGACAGGGAGCTGGCATGTGCCATGGCTAACGATATCGCTTTGCGGAGTGACACTATCTTCAATGACCTTCAGCGCAATGCTGCTTCCGTAATGCTTGATGAGATCAGCAGGAGCTATGAGTTGCAGGACAGGCGCGTAAGACAGTATGAGGATTCCCTTAAAAACCTCGAGGGTGCAGCCGTTCTGAAGGCGTATGCCACTCTTGAAACGGAGACCGATTATCTTGGACTTATCAGGGGAAGGTACCTGGAGGCTCTGGCGCTGAGCCAGCAGACCATGCCGTACACACTCATAGTAGACAGGGCGGTGGTGGCTGAGAAGAAAGTTTATCCGCGAAGAAGTGTCATGGTCATCGTGTCAACCCTTTCTGTCCTTTTACTGGTCGCCCTGATATTGTTTGTGGCTGAAGGCGTGAAGGTGCACCGCACTGATGACCGTTCCTGAGTTGCTTATATGGCTTATCCCCGCAGCGCTGGTTGTGGTCCTGCTTGCCGTGCTTTCACTGGAGCGTCTCTTGCTTCTGACACTTTTTCTTACACCTCTTTCAATACAGATCAGTTATCTAACCGGCAAGGCCGGCTTTGATCTTTCCCTGCCAACAGAGCCGATACTTGCACTGCTTCTCCTGGTAACTGTTTTCAAGCTCATTGTCACACATGAATTTTCTTCGAAGCTTCTGAAGCACCCCGTGACTGTTCTTATAGGTCTGTATCTTGCATGGACGCTGGTGACTTCACTGACCTCAACCATGCCCGGGGTCTCGTTCAAGACACTTGCGTACCGCATGTGGTTCATAGCCGGTTTCTATCTTATCATGGCACAACTGTTCGTCAGCGATCGGTTTACACGAAGGTACATCATCGCTTATGCAGCAGGACTCGCTGTCGTGGTGATTTTTTTCCTTGCCAGGACCGGAAGTGCAGGTCTGCTGAACCAGCAGTTCGCGCATTCGGCATGCTATCCCTTTTATAAGGATCACACATCGTTTGGCGCCTCGATGGCTTTTCTTATGGCGCCCCTGACTGTAATGCTCTTCAGAAAAGGCGAAAGCCTGCCTCACAGGATACTCTTAACAGCTCTAATTATTCTTTTTGTCACCGGATTCATCTTTTCGTACAGCCGGGCTGCCTGGGTGAGCCTGATAGCAGCACTGGCACTTTCTTTCATCTTATGGTTTAAAATGCCTGTAAAGCTTCTTATGGTGGCCGCAGCGGGATTTATTATTGCTGTTATTTTATCTGCCGGATGGATCTGGCAGAGGATGGACAGTACAACAGAGGATTCATCCGCAGATCTGGGACAGCACCTCAGGTCATCTTCGAATATTTCCACTGACCAGTCTAACCTTGAGCGCATAAACAGGTGGAAATGCGCTCTTAAGATGTTCGGTGAAAAGCCTTTCTTCGGATGGGGCCCGGGAACTTATCAGTTTAAATACGGTCCGTTCCAGAAAGCCTCGGACCGGACAATAATCAGCACAGATTTTGGCGATGCCGGCAATGCTCACAGTGAATACCTCGGGACGCTCAGCGAGTCAGGTTTACCCGGAGCACTGATCTTTCTTATAATGACTTTCCTTATGCTTATAACAGGAATCAGGGTATGGTACAGGGGAAAGAAAAAATTTACCGGGTATTTTGCTCTGGCCATCATTACTGGCCTGATGACCTATGTCATTCACGGTATCATGAACAGCTTTCTTGACAGTGACAAGATCGCAGCGCTCTGGTGGGGGTTCGCTGCAATACTGGTGGCGATGGATCTGAAGGTAAAAGAGAAACAGCCGGAGGTGGTCAGAAAGTAAACCCCCTCGCCCGACCAGTGGATCGGGACATTCCCCCTTAAGACAGGTCGCCCCTACAGGGCTAATAAATGTTAATGACCATTATCCCTACAAACAGGCCGCTCCTACGGAGCTGTCAGCCGCGTAGCGGCGTACTGTTATGTAGAATTGAAGCAATAAATCAATCTTCAACCCCGTAGGGGTGGCCTGTCTCTTATCTATGGAATTTCAAGGGCAAGGATTGACACATCATCAAAGAGATCAGGGTTACCGGCACGGATATCCAGGTCTTCAATAAGCGCGGCAATGTTTTCCGAAATAGGCCTTGAGTTTGGAAAGTGTTTAACGACAGTTGAGGCTCCGAGGAAGTTTCCGTTATCATCTGTCAGCTCAGAAAGACCGTCAGTATAGCATATTATTTTTGTTGGACGTTTAACGGAGATCTTCTCTTTGCCAACCAAAGGAATTTCATCAAGCATACCTACACCGACGCAGGTTTGCCTGAGCATTGATGAAGTGCCGGAGAGGATATCTATTATCACCGGAGGAGTGTGCGCCGCATTGACGTACTCAAGTATTCTCGTGTCAAGGTTGTACCGTGCGATAAAGAGTGTGATAAAACATTCACCTGATGAATTCAGAACAACAACGGTATTCAGTTTGCGCAAGAGGACCCCGAGATCAACATCAGCTGTGAAGAGCACCCTCAGGGCGGCCTGGAAGTTTGACATCAGCAGGGCGGCTGATATACCCTTTCCGGATACATCCGCAATACAGAAACCTACTGTTGAGTCAGAAAGAGTAAGAAAATCATAATAATCACCTCCAACCTCATAATGCGGATTATAAAAGCCATGAACCCTGATCCTGTTGTTTGCCGGCAGCTTCTTGTTGTCAGGGATGAGCATCATCTGCATGCGTGCTGCAAGCTCCAGCTCTTTTCGCAGGGCTTCCTGCCGGAGGCTCTCTCTGAACAGCCTCTGGTTCTCAATAGCAACCACTATAATGCTTGAGATCGTCTGTATGAAATTCAGGTGTTTGACCACAGGGCTCATGCCCTCAGCCTCCTCGTCAATATCTCCTATAAGCACAAAGGCGGTAGGGATATTATTGTTGAGGACCGGAATAATTATGTCTACGGCTTCGAAAGGTTTTTTATGAACTTCAGTGGTGATCTCGGTATAACATTTGAGGTCACGGTCAACATCAATTTTATTGCGAAAATTTTCCGGGAAACCCGAGTTGAGAAGTATCTCCCACTTCTCGCCGAACTTGAATAAAAGAATTTTACCGATACCCAGGTCTTCGCGGAGGATAGACTCATACTTCCTCAGCAATCCGGCTGTGGGAAGGTTGGCGTTGATTGAAAGGGTAATGTCGAGCAGGGCGTCGAGTTTGAACTTCGACATCTTAAGTCTGTCCTTCGGGAGCCTGCTCTCATCCATGACAGCAGCGTCAGCCCTTGACCCTCTCTATGTAGGAACGGTCGCGCGTATCCACGCGGATCTTGTCACCCACATTGACAAAGAGGGGCACCATAATGGTCGATCCGGTCTCGATTGTGGCAGGTTTGAGTGTGTTGGTGGCAGTATCGCCACGCAGGCCGGGCTCTGAGTAAGTCACTTCCATGACAACGTTGACAGGGAGATCAACAAGAAGTACATTCTCCGTGTCGGCATGAACCACTACCTCAACTGTTTCACCTTCCTTGAGGAGATCACTGTTCTCGAGCAATGATTCGGGTACTGTTATCTGTTCAAATGTCTCAAGATGCATAAGGTGATACCCCATGTCATCACGGTAGAGATATTGATACGGTCTTCTCTCGACGCGAGCCACATTGACCTTTGTTCCTGAGCTGAAGGTGTTATCAAGTACCTTGCCGGTAGTTACATTTCTCAGTTTGGTACGTACGAAAGCCGGTCCTTTACCTGGTTTGACATGCTGAAACTGTATAATGGTATACAGATCATTATTGTATTCAATTACAAGCCCGTTTCTGAAGTCTGCCGTTGTTGCCATAAAAGACTAAAAATTTCTTTTGTTATTTAATGAATTTCAGCGGTGTTTTAAGCCCCTCACTTTTTATCATTTCCACATGAAATGCCCCTACAAAGATATCAAATCGTACCTTAACCGGTATAAAATTTTCATCAGCGGAGAACCACATCACCATATCTTCATTTGTTTCAAAGACCCGGCCTACCTCTGTAACCGGATGGAACCTGTAGCACAGGATCCTGCCTTCCCTGACTTTTACGGTTTCCATGCCCTTGTATCTCAGAATAATAGGATAAAGTTCATCGGCGAACCAGGTTGTCATTGTAAATGTCTGCCCGGGTATCAGTGTATCGGCATTTGCCAGGTGATATTTTCTGAACCAGTAAAAACATGATACAATATCAAGCAGCTCTTTCGGGGCGGTGTGTTTGCCTGACCGGTCGCTGAAAACCAGGGTTGAATCGATACTTGAAGTATGATCAAAAGCCACTTCGTTATACATGCGGTATCGTCCCTCATGTATATTTCTTATTGAGAATACAGGCAGGTCGGTCTCCGGGTTAATGTAACTTTCATAAGTGTCCCTTACATGGTAAAGGGCATCGGCGATACCTACTGTCTGTCCCGTTGCAACAGCATGCCAGACAGGTTCTCCCTTATAGAGACCCTCTTTAATTTCAAGTAAGCCCTCGCCGCTGCCAACAAGACCGTATCTTATCTGGTATGAAATTTTTTCACCCGGCGAATATGGCTGTTCCTGGGCTGATATCACCTGAAATGCAATGCTGACGATAATAAATATTGCCAATAATGTTTTTTTCATTTCGAAAAAATATTTCTCAGAGGAGCAGCTTTTTAGGGATGGTCGCAATGAATTCTTTAAGGTAATAAGGTTCAAAGTAGGCTACATCCTCAAAACGCTTTTCCCTCAAGGCATTTACCGATGGCAGGTGCAAATATGATGCCGACAGGCTGAAACCAGAGGCAAAGATAGCATTATCGTTCTTAATTGTCGACCTGCATTTATCTGCCCCGTTGCCGAAGAAAATGATCCTGCCTGATATGAGATAGTCGCTGTAGGAGGTCTCGGTGATGATATCTGCTGAAGTTTCTTTTAACATCCTGCCGTCAGCGGTAAAGAGTGCATTATAGACCTCCATCCGCCTGGCATCTATCATCGGGCAGAGTAACACATCGCCTCCTTCCGGATGGGGATTCACAGCAAGATAACCGTGGTACATGGCTGTAAGGGTATTTATGCCGATGAGGGGTATCCCGGCGCCGTAGGCGATGCCTTTTGCTACTGACACCCCGATTCTCAGCCCTGTATATGATCCCGGACCTTTGCTGACTGAGACAGCATCAAGTTGGCCTGCTGTGACGGATGCTTCTTTCAGAAGATCCCTGATTATGACAGTGAGCATAGAGGAATGCGACATTCCCGGCGGAGCCTCCGCCACGCTTATAATGCGGTTTTCATCGCATAAGGCAGCCGAACAGACTCCGGTTGCTGTCTCAATGCAAAGGATCATCTGCGGAATAAATTCCTGTTTACCCTATTTCTTCTTTTTCTTATCAGTGGCGAAGAGGGCTTCTTTGTCTACAACTTCAATAAGAGTGGAGTCGGACAGCTTTTTGTTTATGGCACTGAAAGGCTGAACAATGACCTCTTCACCTTCCTTAAGTCCGCTGAGGATCTCAATGTTAACGTTATCCTGGATGCCTGTCTTCACGTCACGGGCAAGGGCCATGGTACCGTTAGAAACAAAGACCAGGGTGCGTGTGTTTTCGATACCGGCCATCTCTTTCTTTGTTGTGTCTGTGCGTGTTGTTACGGACTGAATGGGAACAGTAAGGATATTGGCCTTTCTGCTGGTGAATATGTCAACTGATGCAGACATGCCAGGTCTGAAAGGACTAGGATTCTTCTCACTGATCAGATCAGCATATGACTCGCGCAAAATGAGTATCCTCACATCAAAGTTAGTCACCTGGTCTGAAGTGATGGTGGTACTCTTGGCCGAGTTGGCTATCTCAGTCACAACACCTTTGAAGTCGCGGTCAAGGTAGGCATCTACCTCAACTTTTGCCGTGTCTCCCAGCTTCACCCTGATGATATCATTCTCATTGACCTCGACAACCACTTCCATGCGGTTCAGGTCGGCAACACGCAGAACCTCGGTGCCTGTCATCATGGTTGCTCCGATTACCCTCTCTCCCAGTTCAACCGACAGGCTTGAAATAGTACCTGACATCGGGGAGTAAACAGTGGTCTTTACAAGGTTTTCGTTAGCCTCTTTCAGTGACGCTTCAGAGCTCTTCACGGCAAATATTGCGCTTTCTTTCTCTGCTTTTGCCACTTTGTACTGAGCCTCAGCCTGCTCAAAATCCGACTCTGATATTGTTTTTTCATCCCAGAGGGCTTTACTTCTCTTGTAAGAGAGTTCTGCCTGTATAAGCTGTGCATCTACCTGCGAAAGGCGTGCCTGCGATGAGCTTACTGCAGCCGTGGCGCGCTCACGGGCAGACATGTAGATCTCGGGTTTGATCTTGAAGAGAAGAACGCCCTTCTGGACAAAATCTCCCTCTTTCACATGCAGTTCAACGATCTCGCCTGAAACATCGGGGCTTATCTTGACTTCCTTCTCAGGCTGTATCTTGCCATTGGCTGTCACCGCTTCAACAATAGGCATGATAGCGGCCTTTTCCACGGCAACTTTTACGGTAGCAGCCTTACCAAACCAGCCCTGCTTTTTACCAATAACGGCAACAATGATCAGAAGCACTACAATGGGAAGGAGGATCTTGAGTATCTTATTATTTTTCATGACCTGGGAAATTTCAGAATTATTTTGCTAAAATAGTAATATGCTGTAATGTAAGGGGTATGCCTCTGTAAAAGTCAAGGACTTTGGTCTTGAAAACATACTCGTATTTGGCCTGTGCCAGTTCGCTCTGCGCATTAAGCAATTGTGTCTTTGACTGATTGTAGTCGACTGCCGTCACCATACCGACGCTGAGCTTCTGTTCAGCATACCGGAATGCCTCTTCCATTGATGCTACTGCTTTCTGACTTGAATAGTATCTTTTAAGTGCACCCTCGGCATCAGTATATGCCTGCTGGATATTCTTGTAAAGCTGCTTCTTTGTATTTTCAAGCTCGTATTGCGAATTCTCAATACCCAGTTTGGAGTTTCTGATCCGGGTATTGACCATCCATCCGTTCAGTATCGGGATGTTCAGTGAAAAGCCAACAGCGCCGTTCCTGTTAATATCAAGCTGGGTACCGAAGCTGTAAGGTTGCAGTGTCACAAGATCGATCCTGTTATCTGAATATGCTGTTCCCCAGGAAGCACCAAAAGAGAGCTGAGGGCTCCTGCCGCCCTTTGCGATGGCCAGATCATATTCAGCTCCTTTCAGATTAAATTCGGCACTCCTGATCTCTGGCCTGATTTGTTCTGCAACCGAGTAAATGGAGTCAGGATTACTTTTAAACGCTACTGTCTCCAGTGCAATTGCAGGAATTTCAACGGCGAAGTTGTCAGCTGAAGGTAATTCAAGCAGCTGAGCCAGTGTCAGAACGGATATGGCCAGCTGGTTCTGAAGTGTTATCATCTGGAGCTCTTCACGTGCAGCCTGTGCTTCAATATCAAGCAGGTTACCACGTGCAAGACTTCCTGCATCGACGAGTTTTTTGGTGTGGTCAATCTGTTGTTTTGTCAGCTCAACCTGTGAGGCTATGGTTGCCACCAGTTCGTTGTTTAAAAGTATCTGGAGATATGCAAGCGCAACATTCAGGGAAACATTATCCCTGAAACCTGCAAGATCCTGTTCGCTGGCAAGAAGCATATACTGGTTCTTCTTAATAGTATTGTAGTTAACCAGGCCATTGAATAATGACATGTTTGAACTGATAGAGAAATTGTCAGACTGAACGGTAACGCCCTGGGTATAATTGTTTGACGTCCTGTCATATGCACGGCCAAAAGAATAATAATGAGAGGCACTCCCGTTAAGAGAAGGAAGGAGATTTAATTTTGACTGTCCAAGGCTGGATTGCTGATACTCAGTCATGATCTCCTGCTGTTTTATCTGGATGTTGTTATCCAGGGCATGTGCAATACACTCCTCAAGGGTCCACTGTTTCTGCTGTGAAAAGAGCGTCAGAGGACTCAACAGAATGATGAGGCTAAAGGAGAAAAATGTTCTTTTCATGTTTTCAAATAAAGAATTTTAACGAAGCTACGAAGATAGGAAATTGATCAGTATATTAAAGACATCAAAGATATTATCATGCTGCATCATCATACTTCAGACCAGTACCATTTTTTCCATATATTTGCAGGCAGGATTTTTCAGGTTAACTAAAATACGCCAGATAATGAGCAACAAAGGATTAAATCTTGAACCGGGAGTGATCTCCGGTGACGATGTAAAGAAGCTGTTTGATTACGCCAACAAGAATGATTTTGCAATTCCGGCGGTCAATGTTGTCGGTACGGATACGGTTAATGCCGTTCTGGAAACAGCACGCGAAGTGAATTCGCCTGTAATAGTTCAGTTTTCAAACGGGGGAGCCCATTTCTTTGCCGGCCAGGGCCTGACAAAAGAGGGTCAGACCGGAGCAATAGCCGGAGGAATATCTGGTGCTCTTCATGTGCATAACGTGGCAGAATACTACGGTATCCCGGTGATCCTTCACACTGATCATGCTGCACGCAAGCTTCTTCCCTGGATAGATGCCCTGCTGGATGCAGGCGAGGAGTTTTATGAGACCAATGGCATACCGCTTTTCAGTTCTCATATGCTTGACCTCTCTGAGGAACCCCTGAAAGAAAATATAGAGACATGCAAGAAGTACCTTGAGCGAATGAGTAAGCTGGGGATGACGCTTGAGATTGAGCTTGGAGTAACGGGAGGCGAAGAGGATGGTGTTGACAATACAGGTATCCACAGTTCCAAACTTTACACTCAGCCTGCAGATGTGGCGTATGCCTATGAAGAGCTTCTTAAGGTCTCAACGAACTTTACCATTGCTGCATCATTTGGTAACGTACACGGGGTGTACAAACCGGGTAACGTGACCCTGAAGCCTGAGATACTTATGAACTCACAGGAATATATCCAAAAGAAGTATAAGACCGGCCCCAATCCTGTTAATTTTGTGTTTCACGGAGGATCAGGATCCGAGAAGGAAAAGATCACCGAAGCCATTAAATACGGCGCAATAAAAATGAACCTTGACACAGATATGCAGTGGGCGTTCTGGGCAGGTGTGAGGAATTATTATGAGGATAAGAAGGGATACATGCAGGGACAGATAGGTAATCCTGAAGGAGATGACAAGCCCAATAAGAAGTATTATGACCCGAGGGTATGGCTGCGCAAGGGGCAGGAAAGCTTTATTGCAAGGCTTAAAGAGGCCTTTACGGACCTTAATGCACTGAACAGGCTATAATACTTATTAGTACTGTAACATAAAGCAGGTCAGCCATTTATCGCCGACCTGTTTTTTTATTGTTAATAAATCAACATTTCCGGGTCTGTATTTGCCATGGTTCAGGGCTATTTTAGTATAAAATATAAAGCCGGATTGAAACGCGTACATCTCACTGAAGAGAAGATAAAGAGAACGACCAATCTCACTCTCAGGCTTAATGAGCGGGAAGCGAGGGCTCTCAACATCTACTGTCAGCGTTTCAGGGTCAGGAGCAAGTCGGATTTCATGCGCCGCACGATAATGCAGGCGATCATCGGCAGGTTTGATGCTGAGCACCCGACACTGTGGGAGCAGGGGGAGCTTACCCTTTTTTCGCACGAGCTGAAAAATAACTGATAATAAAAGGCGGGAAACCTTATTTTATTATTTTTGTGGATGCCACAGCAAGGGGGGGACATTTTTGTCTGCGGCTATTATGGGAATGAATATCATTAAAATAGAGCCTACAAAGGTTACACCCGAAGTACTTTTTCTCGAGGGGCATCTTGAGATCAAGGGCAGGTCGATACCCCAGGACGCGTCTGAGTTTTACCGTCCCCTTGAAGAGTGGGTAACAGAATATGTTGCCATGACTGATGTCAGAACGCGGGTGGCCTTTACATTTGATTTCATAAACACAGCATCAACCAAATGGGTATATGCCATAATAAAGAAACTGGCGGCTTACAATGATGTTCACAACAAGGTCTCGATAGAATGGTTTTATGAAAGGGGTGATGATGATCTGTACGAGCTTGGTCAGATAATTCACTCTTTCATTGACTGTCCGGTTATCTTTTACGAGACTGAGCAATCCTGAATTAAAAAAAAGAGATTATTTTTGCACCGCCTTATCAGGCGCTGATTGACCCATGGTGTAATTGGCAACACGTCGGATTTTGGTTCCGCAGAGTCCTGGTTCGAGCCCAGGTGGGTCAACAAAAAAGCCGCGAAAAGCGGCTTTTTTGTTGCAAAGAGCAAGGGGCAAGGAGCACAGGGCACG
>Ga0208081_1000361_pt1 | contig 11167 bp, 11 predicted proteins | sample NGESurshal092012_6_FD_184479 | JGI IMG/M metagenome (GOLD analysis project Ga0208081, IMG submission 184479) | Arctic peat soil microbial communities from Barrow, Alaska - NGEE Surface sample 415-1 shallow-092012 (SPAdes) | ecosystem: Environmental > Terrestrial > Soil > Wetlands > Peat ...
CAGCGCGCCGGACAACTTCTATGCCACCGCCGTGCAGGAACTGGCCGGCACCAGCACGTCCGCGAGCTACGGGCCGCCGTACAACACGGTCGGCGAGGGAATCTCCGTCGGTCCCCTAGCCCCGCAGAAGTGGTTCGGCGTCACGCACCCGGTCGACTCGGCGAACGATTTCGTGATCACCCCGCTCCGCACCCAAGTTCAGTCCGCCGACGTGACGGACGCCCTGGCTACCTGGGACGCGGCGAGCGCCGATCAGCAAACTACCTGGGCGACGGACTACGACACCGCGTTGACCGACGCCGAGGGTGACGCCACCGCAGTCGCGGACGGCGACTACGGCCCGGTGCCGGTGCTCGCGCAGGGGCTGACCGACATCGCCGCCGCCGGCGCGCTGGACGGCATCCTGATCTCGCAGGGCGGCTTCTACCAGACCGATTTCACCAAACAGGTGCTGTTCCTGGGTGACGGCTCTTACCTGGACGACGCGGCCACCGCGGCGAACCTGCAGGGCAACACCTGGGGAATGATGAACGAGACCGGCAGCTACCCTGGTCAAGCCTGGTTGTGGTTGTACTCGTTCTGGTACCAGATCCCACAGTTCAATTCCGACAACCCCGACGACTACCTGACCAGCCACGCCGACGCCATCATCTTCTACATCATGGCGCTGCTGTCGCTGGTGCTCATTTTCCTGCCCTACATTCCGGGGCTTCGCTCGATTCCCCGGTGGATACCATTGCATCGGCTGATCTGGCGGGACTACTACCGGACGCAGGCCAAGTCGCTGGCTCCCTGATCCTGACAACCAACCTGGCAGCCGGAGATCGCGCCGTTCCCCACCCGGGCGGCGCGCTCTGCTGTCAGCGGTGTGCTCTGGTCGCCGCGCTCACGGACGGACCTGGGGTGCCGGTACCGAATCTGCCGAGACAGCTTGGGAGGCAGCTGATTCCCGTCGGCCGGTGATGGTGACATAGCCGACCCCGAGCGCGATCAGTACCGCCAGGACCAGGCTGACCACGCCCGGCCCGACACCCAGCCCGCCGCGGTCGGCGCTCACCCCAACCCAGTCGGCGAACGAGGCCCCGAGCGGCCTGGTCACGATGTAGGCGAACCAGAACGCGAGAATCGCGTTCAGCCCGAAGAATCGATAGCCGACGGCCGGGATCAGGATGATCACGCCGAACAGCAGCCCCGCCGCAAGGTACCCGAGGTTGAAGGTGACGGCGACGAGATCGCCGGCCGCAGTGCCGAGCGCGAAGGTGGCCATCACCGCGGCCCAGTAGAAAGCCTCCCGGCGGCGGGTGCGGATGCTGTGGATCGACAGGGTGCGCTCGGACCGGTGCCAGAGCAGGAAGACGGCCGCCAGCACGACGGCGAAGAAGATCGTCGACGCCGCATAGGGAATTCCGGAACCGACGTGCAGCACGTCGGCCGCCATGGTGCCGAAAACCCCGACCATCGCTACCGCGAGCCAATACACCCATGGCACATAGCGTCGGGTCGCGAATTGCAGCGCCAGTGCGAGGACGAGAGCGATGCCGCCGATGGCCACCGCAAGCACGGGTGGCAGGACGTGCACGAGGTAGTCCGACGTCGACTCGCCCAGCCCGGTGGTCATCGCCTTGATCACCCAGAATGCGATGGTCACTTCGGGGACCTTGCTCGCGGCGAGGCGAATGGTCGATCGGCTCCCACCGGGACGGTGAAGGTCGTTCGTCATTGAGGTCAACTCTCCTTGATGTGATTTATGGTCGGGGCGTGGCCGAACTGCTGGTGTTGGAGGACGACGCCACCATCGGGAACGTGCTGGCATCCAGCCTGCGCACCCACGGGCACACCGTGGTGCTGGCCGCCACCGGCCGCGCCGCGTTGTCCACGGCGCAGGAACGAGTGTTCGATCTGGCGCTGCTGGATCTCGGTCTGCCCGATATGGACGGCGTCGAGGTCTGCCGGCGCCTGCGGGCCGCCCAGCCGACCTGCGTGCTGGTGGTGCTGACCGCACGGGACGAGGAGATCGACGTGGTCGTCGGCCTGGAGGCCGGCGCCGACGACTACCTGACCAAACCCTTCCGCCTGGCCGAGCTGCTCGCCCGGGTCAGGGCTCACCTTCGGCGCGGGCCCGGCACCGCAGCAGACAACGAACGCGCCGGCCGAGTGCTCACGGTGGGCAACCTGCAGGTCGACCTCGGAGCCAGGCAGGCTCGGCTGGGCGTTGACGAGATCTCGTTGCGACCCAAGGAGTTCGAATTGCTGTCCAGGCTGCCATGGAGCCCGACGTGGCCGTCAGCCGGGCCAGTCTGATGGCTGATGTGCGGGACCAAAACTGGCATGGCTCCACCAAGACCCTGGACATGCACGTCGCTGCGCTGCGCCGCAAGCTGGCCGCTGCGGCGGGGGCGACCGGCCTTGCGGTTCCCGAGATCGTCACCCTGCGCGCGCACGGCTTTCGGCTGCAACGGCCGGCGACGGCAGCGTCGGGCGGTGCCTGAGCGGCAGGACGCGCCGGCGCTCACCGGAGCTGGTCTCGCTCGGACAGCCGGCAGTTGTCCAGCACCAGCGCCCGGTCGGCCGGTGCGGCGACGGAGGCGCGATCGCCGGCCACCAGTACTGCCTTGCCTTGGCGCGCATGCTCGAGCAGTTCGTCGAACAACGCGCCTTCGGTGGCCTCGTCGAGTTCGTGGGTCGGGTCGTCGGCCAGCAGTACCGCCGGGTCGTTGGCCAAGGCCACCGCGAGCCCGGCGCGGGCCCGCTCGCCCGGTGACAGTTGCGCCGGGTAGGCGTAGAAGCGGTGCGCGATACCCAGCCGGGTCAGCACATCCATGGTGTCCGGCGGACGACGGCCGGCGATCATGATCGGGGCCAGCTGCACGTTCTGCGCCACCGTCAAGTGACCGCACAGGTTCCCGGAGGTCGGCACCACGCCGATCCAGCGCGCACGCAACCTTGCCCTGACCTGTTCGCTCTGCCCGCTGAGCCGGATGCCGCCCACCCATACCGTCCCTGCGTCCGGCTGCTCCGAACCAGCCACACAGGACAGCAACGTCGACAGAGCGGACGGGCTGGATCCGGTGACCACAACCAGTTCACAGGGGTGCACGGCAATAGAGACATCCTGCAACCCCGATGTTTCGGTATCCCCTGAGCGGAGGGTTCGGGTAAGGCCCCTCGCCTGCAGAGCGGGCTCAACCGATACCCACGTGGATGCTGCGACACCCATCCGCCGAGTGTTCACCGCGACCACCCGTTCCCTTCGCGTGGCGGGGTCCCTGCAACATCCACCGGAACCAACGGTAGAAGGGCGCCGGGTAACGCACGGCCAGCGATTGGTCAACGAATGGCAACAGCGGGATGGGAGAGTTCTGTGGCGGCCGACGTCGGATCACCGCGCGCCTATTTCCTTGCGACGCTGCCTTCCTTGCGACGCTGCGCGCAGCGCAGCCTGGTTGACGCGGTCACGACGGTGAGCCGACAGACTGGACATGCCATGAGGTGATGGAGGTGTTCGTGCGCACTCGGATTGTGCGGCTGACCGTCCTGGTCACCGCAGTGGCCTTTGCCGTGTTCGGGATACCACTGGCCGTTGGGCTGGCGAAGTACTTCATCGATGACCAGAGCGCGCAGCTCGAGCGACTGGCGGAGGCCACGGCCACCTCGGTCTCGAGCAACCTCGCCACCCCGCGACTCCCGGCGGCCACCCAGCGAGATCCATCAATGCAGATCGGCGTCTACGACCGGACCGGCACCAGGGTGGGCGGAACGGGCCCGACCCGAGCGGACCCGATGGTCAACGCCGCTCTCGCCGGGGTGAACACCCGGTCGATGCTGGATGGACGGTTCGCGGTTGCAGTGCCGGTGGCGGACGGCGACCTGATCACCGGAGCGGTGGTGGCGACCGAGACCACCACCGACGTGGTCGGCCGGATCGCGCTGACCTGGGCCTTCATGCTGGCACTCGGCGCCGCGGCGCTGATCTCTGCATGGCTGCTGGCACGTCGTCAGGCGCGGCGGCTGGCCGCCCCGTTACAGGACCTTTCCTTGGCCGCGCAGCGATTGGGCAGCGGCGATTTCACCGTGCACACCGAGCCGACCGGCATTCCCGAAATCGACTCGGTCAACGCATCGGTCAATGACACTGCCAGCCGTCTCGGAGCCCTCGTCGAACGGGAGCGAGCCTTTTCCGCGGACACCTCCCACCAACTGCGCACCCCGCTGGCCGGGCTCCGGCTTCAGCTGGAAGCAGCCCTGGACACTCCGGGAGCCGATCAGTCGCAAGCGATCCGGGAATCGCTGACCTCTGTCGACCGGCTGCAAGCGACCATCGAGGACCTGCTGATGCTGGCCAGGAACAACCAGCGCAGGGCTGCGGAGCCGTTGGACATCGCTGTCCTGGTAGACGATCTCGCGCAGCGATGGCGCGGCACGGCTGCTTGGCGCGACCGACCGCTCAGCATCGACGTCGCCGAACCCGCTCCGATCGGCTATCTCTCCGGAGCCGGCGCCGGCCAGATTCTGGCGGTGCTGCTCGACAACGCCGCACAACACGGCCGCGGGGCGGTGACGATCGCGTTCTGGGATGCGCGCCCGGGAAGCGATGGCGATCGACGTCATCGACCAAGGCGTCGCGCTGATGGACGACCCGAACCAACTTTTCCAGCGGCAGGACAGCTCGGACAATCCTGATGGCGATTCCGACCGCACCTCCGTCGGCAGGTCCGGCAGCGACTCCGACGGCGGCCATTCGGACGGGGATAATTTGGATGCCGGCAATTCGGATGCCGGCAATTCGGATGCCGGCCATTCGGACGGTAATGCCGCCAGCCATCGCATCGGCCTTGCCCTCGCCCGCCGCATCGCGGAATCTGAGGGCGGCCGGTTACAGCTGACCAATACGAACCCGACGACCTTCACCCTGCTGGTGCCGGCGACACCCCGACCAGCCTCTCCGACGTCCCCCGCACCCTTTCCGACGTGAGATCGCCAGCTGGTAGGGGGTTTCGGCCGCGCGGGAGCTCGACGGTGAAGCTGGTGAGGCCTGGCCGGCTCTGCACCGACACCGCGCCGTCGTGGGCGGCAACAACCGCGGCCACGATCGCCAGGCCCAGCCCGGTGGAGCCGGCGGCGCGAGAACGGGAGGAATCGCCGCGGACGAACCGGTGGAAGATTTCCGGCTGAAGGTGGGCGGGGATGCCGGGTCCGTTGTCGGTGACTGTGAGCACCACACTGCCCGTGGTGGCGCGGAGCCGGCAGCTGACCAGGCTTCCGGGCGGGGTGTGGGTGCGGGCGTTGGCCAGCAGGTTGGCCAGCACCTGTTGCAATCGGGCGTCGTCGCCGAGCGTCAGCACCGGGTCGTCGGGCAGGTCGAGCTCCCAGCGATGGTCCGGCCCTGCCACCTGTGCATCGGATACCGCGTCGATCGTCAGCTTGGTCATGTCGACCGTCCCGCTGGCCAGCGGTCGGCCGGAGTCCAATCGGGCCAGCAACAGTAGGTCGTCGACCAGGACGGTCATCCTGGTCGATTCTGATTCCACCCGGTGCAGGGCGTGGCCGACACCCTGCTGGTCGAGTGGGTCGCGACGGGCAAGTTCCGCGTAGCCGCGGATGGCGGCCAACGGGGTCCGGAGTTCGTGGGAGGCATCGGCCACGAACTGCCTCACCCGGGTCTCGGACGCCTGTCGCGCGGCAAGTGCGCTGGAGACATTCTCGAGCATCTGGTTCAACGCCGCCCCGACCTGACCGACCTCGGTGCGGGGGTCTGTATCCCGGAGCGGCACCCGGACGCCGAGTTGGACCTCCCCGCGGTCCAACGGCAGCATGCTCACCCGACGGGCGGTCGCCGCGACCCGATCCAATGGCGCCAGTGACCGCCGCACCACCCAGATGACGGCGCCCACCCCGGCCAGCAGCGCGACGCCGGTTACCACGAGCAGGATCAGGCCCAGCTGTACCAGGGAATCCCGGACGCTGGACAGCGGCAATCCGTTGATCACCGTGGTGCCGTCATGCATGTCGGCGACCACCCGGTAATCGCCAACTCCCGGGATTGTCACCGTTGTCGCGTGCCCGTCTGCCCGCACCGCGACCAGCGTCGAAACCGAACCGGCCGGGAGCGCGACGCAACCGGCCGCGTTCGAGGTGGAGACGATGCCCGACAACACGACCTGACCGTTCTTCACCGTCGCCGCCAGCGCACCGATGGGTTGCGCGAATCCGAACGCTGCGGGTCCGCCCGAATCGCCGGAGCCCGTCGGCGCAGCGCAGCTCAAGCCGATGGAACCACTTTGGCGGTCGGGACCTGTCGCGGACTGGTGAACCTGGAGGAGCTGGCTGTCCAGTTGACGGACCAGATAGTCGCCCAGGTAGATCTCGGTGGACACCCCGATCACCACGCACACCGCGGCGATCAGCAGGACGATCGTGACCACCAACCGGACGCGCAGGGTGCGCGGGGCGCCCAGCCTCCTCGATCCGGAAGTGCGGGCGGGGTGGTCGGTGTCGTCGCGCCGCCGGATGGTCGGCATCAGCCGAACCCCCCGCCCCGCACAGCTGATCCTGGTGCCAACGCTCCTACGATGGGTGCGAGGCAGTGGCTGCCGGCGGTCATCACTGCACTAGCGTCGTCGCCGGTTGTATGCGCTCACCAAGCCTGGCCTGTGCACTCGCTGTGCACACTCTTTCCCGAGTGATGGGGTGCTCGTCGTGCCGATCGACGCGTCATCAGGTCGAGTCCCTTGGAATGTTCCCGCGCCCCGTGCGCGGAACGCGCGAGTGCCGAAGCGCACATTCTCTGAGAATTCTCCGAGGTTCGCTTCGGATTCGCTCGGCGCGCGGTGAATGATCACAGTGGTGCCGGCAACGAAGCGCGCGAAGGCCCGTCAACCTCGGGTCAGGCAAGGAGCCCGGCGTGTCCAGCCGACCGTCACGACCGACCCATAAAGTTCCCTTGGGCTGACGCTGCCGGAGCAGAGATGTTGCGCGCCAGCACGTGCAGTGCTCAATGACGCGGCGACCGAGCCGCCTGGGTATTTCGCACAGGTTACCCTTTCGCCGGTTATGAGCCATTACAGAGCGATTCTCAGAACATTCTCAGTAGTGTTATCGAGTTCCTGTGAAAGCTTTAGGTGGTGACCCTTTCGCGCCGCATCGATGGTTGACTCGGCTAATGACCAAACATCATCGCATCGCACGACGGGACCAGCTGCGGCGCCGGGTCCGGTTGACCACCGCCGGTGTGGTCGGCGCAGCGGGCGCCGCATCGGTGGCGTTGACCGTGGCCATTGCCGGAGCCGCGCACGGTCAGGACGACGCGACGGCGCCCACGTCGACCACCTCGGACGGATCCACCGGCACGGTGGGGACCCCATCGACGGCGCCCGCCGCCACCACTCCGGCATCCCGCGCCGCAGCGGTAGCACCTGCCCCGGCCGCCGCCTCTCCGTCATCACGTGCTGCTGCCGCGCCGACCAGCGCCGCACCCACCACCGCCGCCGCACCCACCACTGCTGCTGCCGCCCAAGCGCCTCGGGTGCTGGCCACTCCGGCGCAAACACCGCAAGCCACTACACGCGCCGGCGCGCAGGCCAAGTCCGGCGGCTCGTGATGATCGGTCGTCATGAACATCGTCATGATCCGGTCGTCATGAACACGTCGTCATGAACACGGCTTCCACCACCGGACCGCGACCGTCCGCGCACCCCGACCCCACAAGCGAGCCGATCGGGGTTACCCGCCTGCTGCAGGCCGGAAACGCCTCGTGGCCCGATCATCAGCGCCACTTCGGCACGGTGCAGCCGATTCCGGCCGCCGCGGTGGGAGACAGGGTTCGCGCGTCCGGACTCCGCGGCCGTGGCGGAGCCGGCTTCCCGACCGCCACCAAGATCGAGGCCGTGGCGTCCGCCGCCGGCCGGCTGCGGCGTGCGGTCGTCGTCGCCAACTGCTGCGAGGGCGATCCGACGGCCAGGAAGGACCGGGTGCTGATCGCTCGCGCACCCCACCTGGTGGTCGACGGAGCGCTGGTCGCGGCGTCCGCGGTCGGCGCCGACAGGGTCGTGTTTGCCGTGCACGAAGGCTCGCGGTCCGGGAGCACCCTGCGAGCGGCGCTGGCCGAGCGGGGGGCGGGGACCGCCGCGGCAACGGTGGTCGAGGTGCCGCACCGGTTCGTGGCGTCGGAGGCCAGCGCCTTGGTCAGATTCCTGAATACCGGTGACGCCCGGCCGTTGGGCCGTCTCGCCCCGGTCTGGGTCTCCGGGGTGGCCGGCCGACCGACGTTGGTCGACAACGCCGAGACGCTGGCCCAACTGGCTCTGATCGCGCGCTTCGGCGACCACTGGTTCCGATCGGTCGGCTCCCCCGAAGAACCCGGCACCGCCTTGGTGACCGTCGGCGGCGCGGTACCGCGACCCGGCGTGCTGGAGATCGCAACCGGCACGCCGATCCGGACGATCCTGGCCGCGGCCGGCGCGTCCCCGGCCGGATGGGCTCTGATCGGTGGTCTGGCTGGTCGCTGGGTCGACCTGGCCGTCGTAGCGTCGACGCGTTTCACCACCGCCGACCTCGCTGCGGCGGGGGCCGTCCGCGGGGTCGGATCCATCACCGTGCTGCCGCCCGGCGGCTGCCTGCTGACCGAGACGGCCCGGATCCTGCGCCACCTGGCCGATGCCGGTGCGCGGCAATGCGGACCGTGCATGTTCGGCCTTCCCGCCATCGCCGCCGACATGTCCGCGGTGGCCGCGGGTGACCCGATGGCGTTGACCCGCTTGCGTCGCCGGCTGCCGACTATCGACAGGCGCGGCGCCTGCGCGCATCCTGATGGGGCGGTCGCGGTAGCCGCGAGCGCGCTGGCCGCGCTGGGCGGACCGGAGTCCGGTCACCTTCGGCAGCACCTGTCCCACGGTGGGTGTCGAGCCGCAGCTTCCGCGGTGCCACTTCGTGTGGTCAAGCCCACACGGGCAGGATTGGGATGACCACAGCGACCGACAACGATGTCGTGTTCATCCGGTCCGACGAACTGCTGAGTGCACGGATTGCACGCCACCGAATTGTCGAAAGGGACCTTCCTCGACGAGTGAACTGAACTCCATCCGCCGCGGCTCCCTCGACCTTGAGGATCCTTCCCCACCGGGCTCTGCCCCGAAAGCGCTTGCACAACAACACATATCCAGCGATCGCCTGTCCGGCACCAGCGCTTGGAGTTGCTCGCCGCGGGAACCGCGGTTGCCGGGTTCCCTCCACCTGACCGGCCGGCCGCGGAGCCGAACCTGCGAGAGCGATCGACTACCCCGCCGCGTCGCTCCGGCTCTACCACGTGTGCAGACCCTTTGCGCTCCGCGGCCGGGTCTTTCGGCTCTGGTCTGGCTGAGCTTCCCCGATCAGGGTGGTTTCAGACGGCCGAGTCGACATCGGTGACGCACTCAAACCGGGTCGACGCTCAGGTTGATCGCAGGAGGGTGAGCAGCGATGTCATCGCCAGACTCCGCGCCGCACGATGGTCGGCGCACTCCGCGCCGTTTCGTCTTCTCCGTACACGGCAACTCGATGGCGCGGGCGTCGGATCGCACCGAAGCCGCGTTGATCATCCTGCTCGTGGTGATCTGGGTGCTCTGCCTGCCGCTCGCGGCCGCCGGGGGCTCGAAGCTCTGGGCCGATATCGCAGGCACGGATCGTCCCCAGCAGCAGACGTACTCGACGACCGCAGAGCTGCTCGCCCCGACCGAATTCGAACACGTCAGCGCTGACGGCACACCGATGGGCGGAACCTCGTCGGTGCAGGCGCGGTGGTCCGGAGCAAACGGCCTCGACGAGACCGGAGAGATACAAGCCGCAACGGGTCTGACCGCGGGCACCAGGATTCAGATCTGGCTCGATCGTTCCGGCGTGGTGACGACCCCACCGGTGAGCAGCGCCACCGCCGCGGTTCAGGCTGTCATCGTCGCGACGGTCTGCTGGGTGGGGTTGGGGCTCCTCCTCGCCGCGATCTTCTGGATCGCTCGCCGCCGGCTCAACCAGGCGCGGTTCGCCGACTGGGAATCGGAATGGCGACAGATCGGTCCGCAGTGGACCACCCATTGATGGCCCGTTGATGCCCCGCTGATCGTTCGGCTGCCGTAGGCCCGCCGGATCAGCTTCGGACCCGTCGAGGCGTCCCCGTTGACAGGTGACCAAATGGTCACCTAATCTCGAACCTGTGACCGACGACGACCTCGTCTTCAAGGCACTGGCAGACCCGACCCGGCGACTTCTCCTCGACCGACTCTTCGAGCGCGACGGCCGCACGCTCACCGAGCTCGAGTCCGAGGTGGACATGACCCGATTCGGCGTCATGAAGCACTTGCGGCTGCTCGAGGACGCAGGCCTGGTCGTCACCCGAAAATCGGGCCGGGAAAAGCTCCACTTCCTCAACCCGGTTCCCATTCGGCAGATCCACGATCGGTGGATCGACAAGTTCACCGAGCGCCAGGTCACCGCGCTCGTCGATCTCAAGGCAGAACTGGAGAACAAGGCATGACACCTTCAACGCAAACGGCACCACCGTCGTCGGCTCCTGCGCCGACGAAGGCGTCGACACCGAAGTCGGCACAGGCCTCAGTTCCGACGCTGACCACCACGCAGGTGCATCGGATCTACATCAAGGCCACATCACAGGCGATCTGGGATGCCATCACCAGACCGGAATGGACTGCCCGATACGGCTACACCGGGCTGGCCGACTACGACCTGCGTCCCGGCGGCGCCTACCGGGTCAGGGCAACGGAGCAATTCGCGGCAGCGTCACGCGCGCAGGGCCACGACATTCCCGACGTCATCATCGATGGCGAGGTGCTCGAGGCCGAGCCGCCGACCCGCCTTGTCACCACCTTCCGGATGTTGATGGACCCGGAGCTCGCCCGGGAACCGTTCACCCGCATCACCTACGAGATCAAGGAGGGTACGGGCGGAGTGTGCTCGCTGACCCTCACCCACGAGCTGGAAGGAGCACCGTTGCTGGCCTTGCTCCTGGGCGGCGCTTTCGCGGACCAGGGCGCCGGCGGCGGTCACGCCTGGGTGCTCAGCGACCTCAAGACCCTGCTGGAAACCGGACGGTCGTTCGCCGCCTGATCCGGGCGAACCCTGGGCGCGGGCCGACCCGCGGTGGGCCCGTGTCCTCGACCGGGGCGGGATCGACCCACTTCGG
>Ga0208081_1000362_pt1 | contig 11101 bp, 10 predicted proteins | sample NGESurshal092012_6_FD_184479 | JGI IMG/M metagenome (GOLD analysis project Ga0208081, IMG submission 184479) | Arctic peat soil microbial communities from Barrow, Alaska - NGEE Surface sample 415-1 shallow-092012 (SPAdes) | ecosystem: Environmental > Terrestrial > Soil > Wetlands > Peat ...
CATCAAACTTGAGCGAATGGATCTGAATGTTCATGACTGTACCTCCTGTTAATTGTTTTTAAGCTCTGGGATGAGCCTGTTTGTAAACTTTCTTTAACTGTTCAAATGTATTGTGTGTGTAAACCTGCGTCGCCGACAGGCTGGCATGACCCAGCAATTCCTTGATCGAATTGAGATCGGCCCCGTGGTTCAGCATGTGGGTGGCAAAAGTATGCCTCAGGACATGTGGACTTTTCTTCTCTACCGTAGTCACCATCGAGAGATATCTTTTGACTATATTATAAACACCTTTGTCGTACATTTTGTTCCCCTTTTCAGTGACAAAAAACCAGTCACCGGCATGACCTGCCCTGCTTCGTGATTCAAGATAGACTTCAAGTGATTTAATGAAGCTGCCCGTCAGAGGAATAACTCTCTGCTTGTTTCTTTTACCCGTCACCCTCACCTGACCAGAAGAGAGATCAACATCCTCGTCATGGAGACTTATCAGTTCTGACCGCCTCATGCCTGTAAGATACAAAAATTCTATTATTGTTCTGTCGCGGACACCTGAAAAATTATCTCCAAATTGGTAATCATCAAGAAGCCTGTCGAGTGCCTCTTCGGCCACGAAGACAGGCAGCTGCTTTGCTTTCTTCGGAAGCTTCACTCCTGACATCGGGTCAGTGCTGCTCATTCCATGCTTCCGCATATAACGGAAAAAGGCCCGGAGGGCAGACATCTTCCTGTGCACCGTGCCGGTTACACATCCGCGTTCTATAAGTGAAATCATCCATGCCCGGACCTCACCGGAAGTCACACCCTCGGGAGCGAGATCAGGAGCGTTCACTCCCAACCACTCAAAAAACTGATCAAGATCGTTCTTGTATGAAGTTACGGTATGCCGGGAATAACGCTTCTCGGTCCGGATGTATTGCAGGAACGATTCCTTTCTATCCATAAAAGGAACCTTTTAAAATTGTTTATAAGAAAAGCAGTCAGAATGTTATTCCTCTTCCTGCTGCAGATGCTGAACATATACGGCTTTCTTTATCGCATCCCTGCGGCGAACCGAGGGTTTGATAAAAGCCTGACGCGTCCTGAGCTCACGGATGACACCCGTTTTTTCAAATTTTCTCTTGAATTTTTTAAGAGCCCTGTCAATGTTCTCGCCTTCTTTTACCGGTACAATTATCATAATTCAACTTTGTGTTAAAACGAGCGGCAAAATTAATATGTATAGAATTCATTTCAAAACTTTTGACAAAATAAATTCAAAATCATCACCGGCGGCGCCTGATGAAGGCCTGATATAGGGCGCCAGGCGCGAGGCCTGCTCACTGCTCATGACCTTCTGCCTTACCAGGCCGCCAAGTGTCACCGGAGTGCCCATGAGCGACCGGTATTTAATGATCAGCCCCGCGGTTGCCGGTCCGATATAGGGATGCCTTGCCAGCTCACTGAAAGAACAACTGTCAAGCAACAGCGGCCTGACCGAATCATATGTCAATGAAAGCCTCTCACCGATGAGATCGACCACAGAGCTGTCCAGACCATAAACTTCCTTCAGCTGCCCTGCATCGATAAAGCCCCCGAGCAGACTGCGGTACTTTATTATCCTCGCAGAGAGCACGGGACCTATGCCCGGAAATTGTAAGAGATCATCAGCAGTGCATCTGTTGAGATCAATAAATGTTCGCCTTACAACTGTGTCTGCCTGTTTGCCATGAATGACCGCAGCAGCATTTTCACCTGCTGCTTTGTGACGATCTGTTTCCTTTGGTATCTTAATCCACGGCAGAAGGCTTACAACTGTACCGGAATCTATCCCGTAAACTTTTCCAATATCCTTTGGTATGCGAAACCGTGCGCCACTGGTGCGGTAGTTTATCAGTGTCGTAGCCTGTTTCTCTGTCAGACCCAGACGTACCAGGCTATCGAAGGGGGTGGTGTTGGGATCAAATGTAAACAGTGACTCTCCGTAGCCCTCAGCCATAACGGTCAGCTCAGGCACGACAAGAGAATCTGCTGCGACCTCGCTGGTCAGGAGCTCCTCATCCGGCCTGAGGGAGAACACCCTGACAAGCAGCAGTATGATCAGCATTGCTGCCAGAATGTAAGTTCCCCGCCTCTCCCTGCGGTTGAAACCGAGCAGATCAGCGATGGTTTTCCTGAAAGGCTTCACGTTAATACAGCAAGAGACAATGCAAGATAAATAAAAATCAGAACGGATACCCTATGCCAATGACAAACTGATAGAAATTTTTATTATACGTCTTTTTATAATCTGCAATTAAAGGTACCCATTTTGTGCTTCCCGTGATTTCCGGGTCACGCAACTTAAGTCCTAAATCGACCCTGAGCAATACGAACTTGATGTCAAAACGGAAACCCAGCCCCGTTCCAACAGCTATGTCATTGAGAAACTTGTACGAAAACTGACTGCCTGGTCTGCTTACATCCGGCCAGAAAGTCCATATATTACCTGCATCGAGAAATACAGCACCTTCAAGTATCCAGAAGAGCTTAAACCGGTACTCAACATTGGCTATTAGCTTAATGTCAGCCATCTGGTTTCCGAATACAAGGTTTTTGTATGATCCAGGACCAAGAGACCTGACCAGCCAGGCTCTTATATCATTCGCCCCTGCATTATAATACTGCTCCTCAAAGGGCATAGCTTGAATAGAATCGACTTTTGAATTCCCATAAGGAATGCCTGCTCCCGCAAAGAATCTGTAAACAACGCTGCTGGCATCATTGATTCTATAATGATAGCTGGCATCTATCTCCCCTTTAAGAAACTGTGCAAACGGCTGTCCCAGAAAATGATATGTCATATCTTTATTATCCTTGCTGGCTTTGGCAAGTTTATATATCCCGTTCAGGAGGTTGCCGGCAGCATCAAATGCCAAACGTATATTCCAGTAGTCCTTTGACTTCTGGACAAGCTGATTGTTGTAGACAAAGTTATAATTGCCTCCCAGGATCAAAACATTACGATATGAATAGGCAAGATAGGGTGATTTGTCGATCAGCTCCTGAAAAACTGGATCAATGGATTCAGGAGGCAACTTGACAAAACTGAATGAAAGGGGATTGAAATTGTGAGAGGTATGTCTGTTGCCGTTCCATGAATAACCAAGGGTCACGTTTGCTATTGTCCGGGTATATGCAGGCACCTGCTGGTAGTTAAATCCTCCCTGCAACACTGTCTTGGGGTCATGGTTGCGTATAAAGCTCCCTTTTGGATTATATGGTACCAGGAACTTGGGAAGCTTAAGGCTGACCTCAGCTCCGAACTCCTTAGTATCCTTGAGCCCTATAAGCTCCGCAGGCAGCCTCTCATATGCCCCTTTTAGCTTCAGGTTAAAGAGTTCGGCTCCGTGAAAAAGGCTCTTGTTCTCGTATATGAGGTTCAGAGCCCCGCCGATATTACCTCCTGTGCTCGTACCCTCAAGCTCTACCGTGAAGGATTGCCGCTCCATGGGAGTAAGCTGTATTATACAGTCGAGCAACCCTTCGTTATTTTTGTTGCCCAAACCAACTCCCACATCAATGTACGAGACATTCACCAACCTGTGGTTCTTCATATCAGCCAGCCGTGACTGCGTCTGCTCAGTGTTCGTCAGACTGAAAAGCGCCCCGGGTGAGACGTATAAAAACTGGCTTAATACTTCGGGTTTGATAAGGTATCTGCCTGGAGGCGAGACATAATAAATACCTTTATAATAGGTAGTGTCAAATGATAATTTGTATTGTTCACTGTTGGTGAGCGCCTGTTTCGGATCAAACTCAGGGAAGACATAAACATCCCGGATGTGGTACATCCTGTGGTTGCTGTAAACAAGCCTTCCCTGACTGTCGAGAGAGGAGTTGCGCGATACCACATAATCCACGTTGACCTGATGGTTCATCAGTGCGCTGTCAACCCTGAAGTAGATGTCTTCCGTTGAAAAATCATAAAAACCTATGTCTCTGATGAATTGTTCAAGCCGTTTGCGTTCATTCTGAAGAAGGTCAACATCATATATCATCCCTCTCTCAATAGTGCAGTTAATCGTGTCAATCGTCACAAGACCATATAACATGGAATCCTGTATATCATACCTGATATCGGCAATGGTGTAAGGCTTACCGGGAGTTATTTTGTAATAGACTGACGCCTCATTCTTTTTTGTTTTGACCGTGTCAGTGACTGAAGCGTTGAAAAATCCCTTGGACGTGAGATATCTCCTTATCTGCTCAGTTGACCTGGTGGCTGCAACAGGATCAAAGATCACAGGTTCCTCTCCAATTTTCCTCAGCCAGCCGTGTGGCCACTTTCCCTTTTTAATATTTGAAAGGTTATAGAGGCCAAGGTGGAACCTCGCACCGAAGATCCTTTTGTTTGGCTGTTGCTTAATATAAGGCTTTATTGCAGCTTTAGTCAGTGTGGTCGGAAGCTTTTCATCAGCCTCTTTGAGCACAAGCTCATTCTTGTTCAGCAGTAACTGTCCGGAGGGAACATATTTGGTAGGGTTGCAGGAAGCTGCCGTCAAAATTATGATCAGCAGTATAAACAGTTTCGGAACAGTAATTTTTATATTTGTTCTCTGATGGGTCAATTTTCCGGAAGCAATAATGATAGCAAATATATCATTATAAACTATATTTTCAATTACTGAACAATGCATAACATGATTACCCGGCACCAGGCAAAAATGATACTTTCACTGCAGAAAAGGAAGGTCAGGGAAGAGAGCTCTCTATTTGTCATCGAAGGAGATAAGCTTGTGAGGGAATATATCATGGCGGGCAACAGGGTGACACTGCTCGCCGGTAAGCCAGAATGGATCAACGGTGAACCGGAAATGGTGATCTCCGGCGCTGATGAGGTTGTCACTGTGACCTATGATGATCTGAGACGCATCAGTTCACTCAAGACACCGCATAATGTTCTTGCGGTGGCAGCGATGAAAAAGCTGCCTTACAATGATGAGATACTGAAAGGGGCACTCACACTCGTACTTGAGTATGTGCAGGACCCGGGGAATCTCGGGACGATAGTCCGGATAGCCGCATGGTTTGGAATAAGGAATATTATATGCTCACCTGACTGCGTCGACTTTTACAATCCTAAAGTGATACAGGCATCAATGGGGGCATTTATCCATGTCATGGTTCATTACCAGCCTCTTGAACCCTTGCTCAGCAAGGCGCAGGCTAATGGTTTGAATGTTTTTGGCGCCACAATGAATGGGAGATCAGTCTACGAGAGTCACCTGGGCAGTGAAGGTTTAATTCTCCTGGGGAATGAATCAAAAGGCATCTCTGAGGGGTTGCTCGTCTTTGTTACGGAACAGATAACCATTCCCGGTCCTGAAAAACCTCTGGCAGGGATAGAGTCTCTGAATGTCAGTATGGCCGCTGCAATTATCTGCTCGGAGTTTGCCAGACGCAAACAGGTCTGAAGGTCTTAAGGTCCGAAAAATTGTAGATTTGCGATTCGCGAATTAGCTGATCCTTAGATTCTTAATTCTTAATAATCTGATCTACAGGTACTTCTCCGCCACCTTCCCGGCGACTAGCATCCCATCCACTGCTGATGACACAATCCCTCCCGCATAGCCGGCTCCTTCACCTGCTGGATATAACCCTATAATATTCAAGACGTTAAGTTTGTCAGGGTCACGTGTAATGCGCACCGGCGACGATGTGCGTGACTCCACTGCTGCCACCAGGGCATCGTTAGTGAGAAAACCTTTCATTTTCCTTCCGAAATCCCTGAGCCCTGCACGCAACCGTATGGTTATCTCTTCAGGAAGCCAATCATGCAGCTGTGAGGGCGTCAGTCCGGGAAAGTATGATCCTTCAGGCAGGGATGATGACGGTCTTCCTTCGACAAAATCGACCAGTCTTTGCGCCGGGGCACACTGTGTCATGCCACCCTCCTGCCAGGCACTTTTTTCAAGGGCGGACTGATAATACAGTCCTGCCAGGGAACTGTCGCCATATCTTCTTACATCCTCTTCCCTGATCTCGGTGACTATTCCGCTGTTAGCCCATTTTGAGTTACGCCGTGAAGGTGACATGCCGTTCACCACCACTTCGCCCGGTGCTGTGGCTGAAGGAACCATGAATCCGCCGGGGCACATGCAAAAAGTATAGACACCGCGCCCTGCTACCTGTGTGACAAGATAATAAGCTGCCGCAGGAAGATATTTGCCTCTTGCTTTGCCGTGATACTGGATCCGGTCAATGAGCTCCTGAGGATGTTCTACCCTTACGCCTGCTGCAAACGGTTTGTATTCAAGACTTACGCTGCTGTCTTCAAGGATTTGATATATGTCTCTTGCCGAATGACCTGTCGCAAGAATAATATCATCAGCCCTGACCGCTTCGCTGCCGTTGACAACAACTCCGCGGAATACCCCGCTTTCAATCCTGATCCCTGTGATACGGCTGCCGAATGAAACAATCCCCCCGGCCTCAACGATGCTATTTCGTACTGCAGTAATTATTCCAGGAAGCCTGTCAGTGCCAAGGTGAGGATGGGCATCATACAGTATTGCAGGGTCAGCACCGTGAAGGACAAGCAGCTCAAGCACCCTCCTGTTGTCACCTTTCTTTTTTGACCTGGTATAGAGCTTCCCGTCCGAGAAGGTACCTGCCCCTCCTTCGCCAAAGCAGTAATTTGAGTCAGGTTCAACAATATGTTTCGTGCTTATAGCCGCCACATCCCGTTTTCGTTCACTCACCTCTTTCCCCCGCTCAAGTATCACCGGCCTCAGTCCTGCTTCGATCAGTCGCAGTGCGGCAAAAAGTCCTCCAGGACCGCACCCGGCCACAATCACTTCACGTGCCCCGGAAACATTCTTTAACGCTATGGGAGTGATCTCCTCCGAAGGTTCCTCCGGATCGGTGAGCTGCAATATGACACTGACCTTAATATCCGGCTTGCGTGCATCTACGGAGCGCCGGATGATACGTATGCCAAAGTCCTTTCTGCCGGTTTTGCTGATCAGATAGGTTTTCAGTGCGGCCTCATCAAAAGCTGTCTCGGGTGGCAGCACCAGACTGACTTCCTCAGTCATATTTTTATTCAAAGTGGAATGACAGAACCCAGATCTGAGACTTAAGGGTCTCAATTGAGTTGGCAAATTCACGGTGATATGGTTCCGGTTCGTGTACCAGAACATCGCGCAGACCGTTTGACATCTTAGCCTCGATGGTAAGCTTGAAATAAGGAAGGTAAAAATCTATACCTGCACCAATCTCATAGTATAAATCAGCCGGGCGAAGCCTGATATATACGGGTCGTTCGTCATCATAGTCCTTCTTGGCTGCGAGGTCGTACCTGAAATTCAGCCCGGCGATCAGGTAGGGTCTTGAGTTATTCAGTCTCATACCCTTGGCCTTCACCAGGAGAGGAAACTCAAGAAAGGAAGATTCAATCTGTTGCTGGTCATTGTAAAGAGCTCCGTCCTTGTAGAAATTTATATTCCGCTGGCCGAATGAGACCCCGGGGAGAAACCTGATATCAAAATAGGTGGCAGGACGATAATCCATCACGATCTGGATATTCAGACCCGGCTTCAGATTGACCACTTCGGCCGTAAGGTTGTTTGTGTCCAGGGGATTCATCTTTGTGTTGAAATCCATCGTGTTGGCGCCCATGCTGAAACCGAAATGCAGCAGCCTCTCATCATAGTTCGAATCATTCTTGGGCTTTGCTTTCTGAGCCGCCGCCACGAACGGGATCAACAGGATCAGAAATATGAAGGTTTTTCTATACACGATGCCAAAGGTCTATTAATAAGAACGAAAAAAAAATAAATTATTGTATCCCGAAAAATTCATGGCCTGAAACCATAGTAAATGCTGGCGATACCGCCTGTCATTTTTCTTTGTCCTGACCTGATAAATCCTGTCCTGTGCAAAAGATTTAGAAAATTTTCATTATCCGGAAAATTAAGCACTGATTCAGGCAGGTAAGAATATGCCTCCGCGTCTCCCGAGACCTTTTTACCTATCCACGGAAGGATCCTGGTGAAATAAAAACCGTAAAACTGCTTCATCGGGAACCTTGCCGGCCTTGAAAACTCCAGTACCATAATCAATCCTCCGGGCCTCAGCACCCTGAACATCTCGCCCAGCCCGGCTGATGTATCCTCAAAATTACGAACGCCGAAAGCTGACATTACAGCATCAAACGTCCGGTCAGGAAACATAATCTTCTGAGAGTCACCTTTTAACATCTCTATTTTCGATTCATGGCCCAGTCGTGTGATCTTTGCGCGCCCCAGGGCCAGCATCTTTTCGCTGATGTCAATGCCGGTTATTTTCTGCGGGTCAAGCCTGAGGGCAGCAATTGCCAGATCGCCTGTTCCCGTTGCCACATCAAGTATCCTCTGCGGTCTGATATAACGGCCAATGAGATTAATGGCACGCCTCCTCCAGCGCCTGTCAGTACCGAAAGAAAGGAGAAAGTTAAGCCTGTCATAACTGGCCGAGATCGAATTGAACATCGCTTCGACCTTCTCCCTGGACGCTCCCCCCGCGTGATTTATTTCATACATCATTATGAGATATGGCGCCAAAGATACCCACATTATTGATTAAATTTGCCTCTCTTAAAACATTGAATCAAATGAGAAAGACTGTACTTATAACAGGTGCAACCTCTGGCATTGGCGAGGCCACCGCAATCAAGTTTGCTGAGGCAACAGACCGCCTTATAATAACAGGCCGGAGAAAAGACCGGCTCAATGAACTCACTGAATACCTTGTCGAGGAATATAGTGTTGAAGTAATGCCGCTTTGTTTTGATGTACGCGACATCAGACAGGTTGAAAAGTATCTGGGCCGGCTTCCGGAGGAGTGGCAAAAGATTGACATTCTTGTTAACAATGCGGGACTAGCCGTTGGCCTCGGTCATATTGATGAGGGAGATACGGACGACTGGGACCGGATGATAGATACGAATGTCAAGGGATTACTGTATGTCACCCGCACCATTGTGCCAGGGATGGTGAGCAGGGGTTCGGGCCACATCATAAATATCTCATCTATAGCCGGTAAGGATGTTTATGAGAACGGAAGCGTCTACTGCGCATCCAAGCATGCTGTAGATGCCCTCTCGAAGGCCATGCGGATAGACCTGTTGAAGCATGGCATCAAAGTGACAAACATAGCACCGGGGATGGTGGAGACGGAATTCTCGCTGGTAAGGTTTAAAGGTGACCGGGAAAGAGCTGCCGCCGTCTATAACGGGATAGAGGCGCTGAAAGGGTCTGATGTGGCTGAAGCCATCTTTTACTGCGCAAGCCAGCCGTCAAATGTCTGTATCAATGACCTGGTAATTACACCGACAGCACAGGCAGGAGTAAACCACAGTGTCAGGAAATAAAACCCTGCTTCCTCAGAACATCCAGTAATACGCCTGAGAAATACTCATTATCCTCTTTCCTGTATCGTACATCTGTGAAGACCTGGGCGAGGGTCTTCTTATTATTTTCCGAAATAAAACCAAGATTGTCCTTGCGGGCTTCTTTCTCCCTGTAGAGATCATCAATCATCGCCGGAGTGTAATCCCTGTATCTTTCCCGGTGCACGACGCCATCCAGCGGCAGCCTGTCGACCTGCTCCGGGATCTCTGCCGGCCACCCCATAGTAACTGTCGTTACGGGGACTACTCCAGAGGGAAGATCAAGCACCTCTATGATCTTGTCAGCATTGTATGTTGTCGTACCAAGGTAACAAATCCCCAGTCCTTCCTCCTCGGCTGCATTGCATACCGTCTGCGCCACAAGCAGCGCATCGATGGCAGCGGTCATGAAAGACAGAAAATTATCATATCCCGGACTGGCCTCACGCTGCCTGCACCACTTGTTGAACCTGTTGAAATCGGCACAGAAAGTGAGCACCACAGGAGCCTCTGTCACCATCGGCTGGCTGAAATGTGCCAGGGCAAGCCGCTCTTTCATCGCCGCATCGCGCGTAACTATAATACTGTAAACCTGCATGTTGCCTGTGGTTGAGGCCCTGGTGCCGGCTGTAAGTATCCTGTCCAGAAGTATGCTCTCGATATCTCTCCCTTCATACTTCCTTACTGTTCTCCTGGTAAAAAATGTACTGTTCATTTTTTGTCGTTTCATTGCACGGCAAAATAATTAAATAACGTTAAAAAAAAAGCTGACAAACTTCCTTTTCTTACCTTAGTCTGATAGTTAATAACCAAAACACTTCAATATGAAAAAAATTCTCACCGTTGCACTTGCTGTTTTAATAGCAGGTTCAGGCAACTTGTGTGCTCAGAAGAAAGAAGCAAAAAAAGATGCGAAGGAATCTGAAAAGCAGATCAAACCGTCTGTCTCTTCTTCACTTTACAGCGGACTCTCGTTCAGATCAGTTGGCCCGGCATGGGCATCCGGCCGGATAGCAGACCTGGCCGTTAATCCCTGCAACCACTCGGAGATATATGCCGGAGTTGCTTCGGGGAATATCTGGAAGAGCACAAATAACGGCACAACCTGGGAACCGATCTTTGACAAGTACGGCGCTTATGCCATTGGTTGCCTGACCATCGACCCGAACAATAACAATGTTATATGGGCAGGCACCGGTGAGAATAACCACCAGCGTGCCCTCGGATGGGGCGATGGCGTGTACCGTTCAGATGACTCCGGCGCCAGCTGGAAGAATATGGGGCTTAAAGAATCAAGGCAGATAGGCATGATCGCCGTTGACCCGCGCAACAGCGATGTTGTATATGTTGCTGCCGAAGGATCTGCCTGGGGCCCTGGAGGCGAACGCGGACTTTATAAGTCCATCAATGGCGGGAAGTCATGGGAGAAGATGCTCAATATAAGTGAAAACACCGGAGTCAATAACGTGGTACTTGATCCGCATAATCCAGATGTGATCTATGCCACCTCGGAACAGCGACGGAGACATATAGGCCAGAAGATCAGCGGCGGACCGGAATCGGCAGTATACAAATCAACCAACGGAGGTATGACTTTTGACAAGATAATGAACGGCCTTCCGGACGGAGACATTGGCGGTATGGGCATTGCCATATCACCGGTAAATAATGATTATCTCTATCTGATAATGGAGGCACAGGGCGAAAACGGCG
>Ga0208081_1000366_pt1 | contig 11032 bp, 11 predicted proteins | sample NGESurshal092012_6_FD_184479 | JGI IMG/M metagenome (GOLD analysis project Ga0208081, IMG submission 184479) | Arctic peat soil microbial communities from Barrow, Alaska - NGEE Surface sample 415-1 shallow-092012 (SPAdes) | ecosystem: Environmental > Terrestrial > Soil > Wetlands > Peat ...
GTGGCCATCTCCGCGCCACGCGATTTGTCGGGTTTGCGCGTGGCCTCCAAATGCGGTCGTTCGACACCAGCCACCTAGAGGCCTTTAGTCCCTTGCCACGCCATGGGGCCGGGAGACCGCTCGAAGTGGGGACGGGCGGGGCCGACCCTGACGAGCGGGTATCGCGCGACCCGGTCGGGTCGTCGTCATAGGAAGGAAGCGGAGCACCATGACCACCACGAAGCGCACTCACAGCATCCACATCGACGCCCCGGTGAAGAAGGTCTTCCACTACCTCGAGGAGCCCGGGCACCTCATGTCCGGGATGGGGGAGGCATCCGATGGCACGCCTCCCACCGTGGTGGCGGTGCACCGGACACCCAAAGGGGTCGTGACCTCCTACGAGTGCAAGTACCGCGAGCTCGGCATGCATCTGACCGCCACCATCACCCGGGAGGAGTGCGTGGACAACGAGGCGCATCGTCGAGCGTTCCTCCATGGGAGTCGTCTGGACGTGCTCCTTCGAGCCCGACGACACCGGAACGACACTGACGGTCGTCTGGGACGCCTCCACCCTGATGAAGATGCTCGACGCGGTCTTCTTCCACGGACAAGGACATGGAGATCGCGCTGGCCACCTTCAAGCGCGAGATCGAGGCCTTGGCCTGAGTCCGCGCCACCCCGCGCCAAGCGCGGCAGCGGTTACGGTGATCCTTTATGACTCCCGGTGACGGGTCCTAGCCGTCTGCCTCTCGAAGCCGGGGGGTCTCGTGACTACACCGCCTTGACTGCCCGGATGAACTTGGTGATTTCGGCGGTGGCGGCGCTTGGCTCTTCGATGAGCACTATGTGCCCGGCGCCGTGGATCGTGACCAGACGAGAGCCCGAAATGGCCTCCTGCGTCTCCCGTGCCCCCTTGTCGGGAGCGGCGACGCCGTGGGCGTCGTTGTCGCCGACGAGGATCAAGGTGGGCGCTTGGATGCGAGCGAGCATGTCGCGCTGGTTCTCGGGGTATCCGAACACCTCGCGAATCATCGGCCACGCTTCGGGCACCAGTTGCGCGGAGTACCGCTGCCGCCATGCCTCACGGATGTCTGCGCGGGACGGGTCCGACATGAACGTCGCCCCGAACATGTTCCGCATCACCTGCTCGGTGGTTCGCCGGTGTACCGCGGCGCCGACCCGCCCCAGCCGGTGACTGGCGCGCAGCATCAACCCGAACATGTCGATCTGCCACAGGTCCGCCCGTGGCAAGGGACGCACGTTCGGGCCAATCAGGACCAGCGATCGAACACGATCAGGGTGGCGAGCGGCCAGGCGCATGCCGACGAACCCGCCTATCGACGCTCCGACCCAGTGGCAGCTGTCGAGATGCAACTGGTCCAGGAGCGCGACCGCGTCGTCGTACAGCCCCTCTGTTCCGAGGCTCTGACGCGACGGCTGGGGAGCCCCGAGGCCGCTATCACCCTGGCCGCGGTGGTCGTACCTGACGCACCTGAAGTCGTCGCTCAGCGCGGCAACTGGCGCGTCAAACATCCCCCGATTCGCAAACAGAGCCGGCGAGAACACCACCGTCTCTGCCCCGGAACCGATCTCTTCAACCCCGAGCCCCGTGCCGTTGACCGAAGCGATCCACTCACGCTCTTCCTCTTCAGCGTTCATGCCTCTCCATCCATCGAGACCGCCGACCCTTCCACGTGCCAGCGATGACCAGGGCCCCCAACGTGACGCCGTTCTTCGCCGGCTTGGCGCCGATGAAATGCGCGGGGTCCTCGAGGTAGTGCAAGACCTCCTCCAGGGGGCGTCGATGTGGATGCTGTGAGTGTGCTTTGCCGAGGCCATGGTGCTTCGCTTCCGCCCCTCTCGCGTCGGGACCTGCCGGCGTCTCGGCGAGCTCAGCGACCGGTGGCGATGCTGGCCGGCTTGGTGCCCCGGAAGACGTGCTCCTTCGTGGCCAGCGGCAGGACGGCGAGGGTGACATCGACGAAGCCGACGCCCTCCATGAGCCGCCAGGCGTCGGCATCGCTCCACCACCACTGGCCCCAAGCGTCGACCTTGCCCGACTCGTCCTGGTGCGGGTGGGCCTTATGGTCCACCGTCAGGAAGGCCCGCCCACCGGGGCGCAGGACCCGGTACATTTCCCGCACAGCCCGCAGAGGCTCCGGGACGAACTTCACGCAGTTCATCGACGATACGACGCTGAACCGTCCGTCCTCCCACGGCAGCGCCATGGCATCGCCCTTGACGACCTCGGCTGTCCCGGCGGCGATGCGGTCGGCGAGGCGCTGTCGAGCCGTCCCGAGCGAGATGTCCGAGAGGTCCAGGCCAGCGACGAAGTGCACCTGCGACGCCTGCTCCGTCAGCAAGCCCCCAGGCCCGCAGCCGATGTCGAGCAGGTCATCCTCGGGCTGGAGATCCAGTTCTTTGGCCATCGCCGCGAAGGCCCCGTGCCTCTTCGCCAGCACCCGGACGCCCGCTCGCCCGAGCCGACCGCTGGGCACCCCGAAGAAGGGGATCCAGAATGCCCTGCGCAAGCCCTTGCCCGTCGCCCCCGTCGTCCGGGGCGCAACGACGAAGTTGCCCCCAACGACCGCGGCCACCCCCACCAAGAAACCCCACCGACGCATCGCCGCACCCCTCGCCCTGCGTGTCATCATGGGTCACCTCTCCTCCACTTTCAGCGTCCAGACGAAGCCCAGCGGCGGTAGGGCCGAAGGTCCCGCGACTCCCAGGTGGTCAGACACCCCGCTGACTGCGAACGCAGAGCCACGTGCTGACCAGGTCACAAGCCGCTATCCACCTGAGGACATTCGGGTAGCTTCGGTCAATCGGCAAAGGTGCGGTGGCATCTCGTCGACGGTCCACCCTCCCGATCGCCGAACGGCGACGGTGTTCAGAGACTGCCCTTAGCCTGCCGGAGCTGTGGTCACCGATAGCGGATCGGCTTACGAGACGTTCACAGGCAGCAGTGGTGGCCTGATTCCAAGATGCCGCCCGGTAGCGCTACTGCCCATCGCGCCATGTCCGGGGTGATATTGAAGGCTTCGGTGTCTACCGGTTCTCTGCACTTGTCAGGCGAGCGGCGGTGAATCCGTTGCATCTTGCTGGCAGAGCTTGACCGCCTGAGCCTAAAGCCTGCCATTAGGCGAGTGGCTCCGTGGCGTCCGGCCACGGAGCCTCCGCGAAAACCTGTTGGTTGACCATGGCGACCACTGCTACGTTCCGGAATGCCGTGCGAGAGAACGAGGAGGTGGTACCCGTGAACGTATCGACATGGGTGCTCTCCTCCGGGGTCACGGTCGGGCGATAGGTCGTCCGGGAGCGCCGTTCAAGAGCACTCCCGAAAGGCACGACCATGCGATTCACTTCTGAACAGCGCCTCGACGACGGCGTCCTCGAACGCGAATTCACCCTCGGCGAGGTCCCCGGCGTCCTGTGGACGCCTGGATCCGCACCGGCCCCGCTGATCCTGATCGGCCACAACGGCGGCTTGCACAAGCGGGAACCCCGGCTCGTGGCCCGGGCCCTGCACTCCGCGGCGGAGTACGGCTTCGCGGTGGCCGCCATCGACCACCCCGGGCACGGTGACCGGCCCCGTTCCGCCGTCGATGAGCAGGCTCGCGCCGACCTCCGACGGGCGATGGCGGCCGGCGAGCCGGTCGACGAGATATTCGAGTCCTTCATCGTCCCGCTGGTCGAAAAGGCGGTCCCGGAATGGCAGACCACCCTGGACGCCCTCCTTACGCTGCCCGAGATCGGCGGCCCGGTCGGGTACTCGGGGATGACCGCCATCGGCATTCGGCTGGCGGTGGTCGAGCCGCGCATCTCGGCCGCCGGTTTCTTCGCCGGGGGTTTCGTGCCCAGCGCCCTGCGCGAGGAGGCCCGGCAGGTCACCATTCCGCTGCTGTTCCTGCTGCAGTGGGACGACGATGGGAACGACCGGCAGCTGGCCCTGGACCTGTTCGACGCCTTCGGCACCAGGGAGAAGACGCTGCACGCCAATCTGGGCGGGCACGCCGGTACCCCGTGGTTCGAGGTTGACGACGGGAACCGGTTCTTCGGCCGGCACCTGAGGTGAGGCCGGGCCGTCAGGCCGGCAGCAGACGGTAAGCGGTGTCGGTCAGGATGCCGCTCATCGAGGACGGGTCCCGTCCCTCCTCGATGGCGGTGGCCAGCAGATGCACGACCGCCCCGACCGCGGCGGTACCGGCCATCGGCGGTACCGGCCGAGCGAGGCGGCGCGTCTCCGGATTGACGTCGGTGAAGGTTCCGCTGGTGTTGGTGTCATGGTCCGTTCCAGGAGCCGACGGCTGGTAGGCCGAGGTGGATCGGCCCTCGCTGTTGAACCCGGTGCGCATCGGCATGCTTGTCGCGCAGGAAGGTCAGGGTGAGGTCGATGCCCTCGATCTTGCCGAGCCAGCCTTCGGCTTCGACGTGCTTACGCCGGAAGGATCAGGGATCAGGGCGAGACCATTCCCTACAAGCCGCGTTCCGTAAGCCGGAACCACAATCGCGACGACGGCGACTCGGCATTGCAGGTCAACCGGTGGCCAGCGCCTCCGCCCGCACCGGTGCCGGGTCTCCACTTCCATTATCGTTGTGGTTCCCCGGGGATCCCCCGGAGTTGACCAGTCCCTCTCGGCGGAGGCCTTGGTGACCGCGCGGTGGACCTCCACGATCCGCCGCGGCCCGCCGCCGCAGTGGCGGGCCTTCGATCAGTTCCAGCGACGCAGGTCGCCCGCACCGTCGGGCCCGGTGGTCACGGGCTCATTTGGTAGGCGCCGGAGAGTGCCTTGACCTGCTTCCAGACCTTCTCCAGCCGGTCCGTGTCGATGGCCGGTTTGCGCACGTGGTCCAGAGCCCACTGCTGTTGAGCGTCCGTCGAGGACGCCTTGCCGTGCAACTCGATCGCGAGAGCGGAGAAGTCCCGGACAAAGACCTCGAAGATCGTGTCGAGCACGTCTGGGTCGAGGTCGATCAGACTGCCCTGCTCAAGTATCAGTTGGGAATAGACGACCAGCGTGAACAACTGTCCCAGCGCCAGCTGAAAGTCCAGGTCCTTTCGTTGCTCGCCGTCCGGTGCTGCAGTGTGCAGCAAGGTGGCGAAGCCCTCGGCCTGGTCCCGGAAACGTGCGACGTTGGGCAGGTCTGAGTACGGCTCGAAGGCCCTTCGCCAGTCGGGGAAGGTGACCTCACCCAGGCCGCGCGCAGGGCCCTGGCGGAACAGGAACTCGTCGTCGACTGGGTCCCGCCGGGTAGCCAGAGGCGAATGCTCGGTGGGCGCGAACAGATAATTCGGCATGAACTTCAAAATCAGGGCGAGATTGACGTGCACCGTGCCCTCGAGCTTGGCCGGCGCGCCGACATCCTTGCCGGCTCCGCGGAAGTAGGTGTCGCGCTCGAACCCCTTGGCAGCGATGACATCCCACAGTGAGCCGATGACCTTCTCGCCCTCGGTGGTCATCTTCATCTTGGCGACTGGGTTGAACAACAGGTACCGACGATCCTGGGGGCCGGCCGACCGGAAGTAGTCGATCGCGCGGTCACCGAAGGCCTTCATCGCGATCAGCCGAACGTAGGCGTCGACCAAGGATCGGCGTACGTGCGGAAAGTCGGTGACCCGACTGCCGTACAGGATGCGGTTGTGGGCGTGGGTGATCGCCTCGTACATGGCGTGCTCGCACATGCCGACCGAGGCGAACCCGATGTTGAACTTGCCCACGTTCACGGTGTTCAAGGCGGCATCGAAGGCGGCTTGGCCGGTGTGCAGCACGTCCTGCGCGCGCACCGGGTAGTCCTCCAGCCTGAACTCGGAGACGAACATCTGCGCCTGCACGATGTTCTGGACCAGGCGGTAGTTCTCATGCTGGCTGTCGACGGCGAAGAACACATATCCATCCGGTCCGTCCACGTCAGACCGTCGACCGAACACCGAGACCATTCGGGCGACGTTTCCGTTACCGATGTAGTACTTGCCTCCGGTGGCGTGGAAGCCGCCCTCCCCGTCCGGGGTCAGCACCATGTCGGTGCGGTAGATGTCCGCCCCGTGTTCGCGCTCCGACAGCCCGACTGCGAAAACCGCGCCGTCTTCGAGCCACTGGGCCGCACGCCGGCGGGCCGACTCGTTGTCGCTTTGCCAGATCGGGGCAAGGCCCAGAATGGTGACCTGCCAGGTGTACCAGTAGTCCAGTCCGTAGAAGCCCAGGATCTCGCTGAACGCCGAGATCCGGCTGGTGTCCCAGCGTTTGTCGCTGTCGCCGTCGCCGTTCGCCTGCCGTGCCGGGGTGCCCATCCTCGCGAACAACCGCTCCTTGGCGGCGAAATCCAGGAAGTCCGAGTACCAGACAGACTCGCGGTAGTCCGCCAGCAACCTTTCCTTGCCTCTGTGCTCGAACCAGTCGATGGTGGCCCTGAGCAACCTTCTGGTGGCCCCGTCGAAATGGGACGGGTCGTAGGTGTGCGGGTTGAACAGCAGCGGCCCGGCCCCGGTTTGTTCTCCCGGGACGACCTTCCGCGGATTGTCCATCGTTGCCTCCTTGCACGGGGATGGGGATCGTAACGATCAGGGCAAACCCGGGAAGCAGTTGGGCCGCCCGGGCGCACACCGGGCGTCGGCTCAGGCATGTGGGAGTTGGATCTCGCGCTTGAGGATCTTGCCGGTCGCGCCCATGGGCAGCCCGTCAGTGATCCCATACGATGCGCGAGTATTTGTAGGCCGCGACAGGTTCGCGGACGTACGACTGGAGTTCGTCCTCGGAGCCCGGGTTGAGCACGATGGCGGCGGCGATCTCCTCGCCGCGGATGGCATGTGGGGCGCCGACGACCGCCGCGGTGGCCACCGCGGGGTGCTCGTCGAGCACCTCGTCGATCTCGCGGGGGTCCACGTTGTAGCCGCCGCGGATGATCTTGTCCTTGGCCCGGTCGACGATGAAGTAGTAGCCGTCCTCGTCGCGGCGGGCCAGGTCTCCCGCTGCGGAACCAGCCGTCGCGGATGGCCGCTGCCGTGGCCTCGGGCTTCTTCAGGTAGCCCTTCATCACGTTGTGTCCCTTGATCGCGATCTCACCGATCTCACCCTCGGCAACCTCGACCCACTCGTCGTCGATGAGCTTGAACTCCACGCCCTCGATGGGCTGGCCTACAGAGCCGGGCTTTCGGACCGGTCGGCGTGGTTGAACGGGGCGAGCCGCCCGAGTCATCAGCGCCTCGCCGGACCGGGTATTCGCCGCGCTGACCGACTCCGACGTGCTTGCCCTGTGGCTACCGCCAGACGGATGACCAGCCGGTTCGAGCACTTCAATGCGCGTCCCGACGGGTCCTACCGACTGGTCCTGGCCTACGCGGACGCGTCCGTCCCGCAGAGGGATCCCCAACCGACAGCGCTGGAGCCGCTCTTCCTGTGCGATGACTGGCCGACGACGACAACTTCGCCTTTGGTTATGTCAATCGGTGAACTTGCCGCGCCGCTGCCAGTCTGTCGTGAGCACGACCGGCAAAGAGGACCCGCGACCAGCTTCCCGGTCCCACAGGTCGCGGTCGAACGGGCGCCGAACGGAATTGCCGGCCACGTCCTCCAGATCGGGGTGGACGTGCAGACTCCAGCCGGCGACGGACGCTACGGCGGGGGTGAACGTCCAGATCTCCGCGTCCCGATCGAGGATCGCCTGCCCGGGGACCACACGACCGTCCGGACCGACGACCCTCAGACAACGCCTGACCAAGGCACGGTCAAGAGACGGCCCAAAACGGACGACCAGCTGACCGCCGGCCGAGTCCGGCCAGCGCACCTCCCACCCCGCGGGGTCCACCCGGGAGCGAATGGGCTTGTCAATTCGATACGTGCGCTCCGCGCCACTCACCAACAGTGCACCTGCTGCATCGGTGAGTTGGCCGTCCACCACGAAAGTTACCGAGGTGCCAGGCACGAGCGGCGGCCCGGCCTGGACGTTCGGTTGCAACCCCCGTTTGATGCGTCCCGGTTCCAGGAGCACGGTGAGTCGACGGCGGGGCCGATCCCACAGCGCCGGCGGCATCGGCAGCAGAGTGCCGATCAACTCGCCGCCGTCTTCCGCGAGCAGGTGAAACCCGGCCGGAAGCACCGCCCTCCTGCATGGGCGCGGAAAAGGTCACCGACATGCGCAACACGTTGGCGGGCAGGTGGTCTCCGCCCGGATCGATACTGTCCACCCGGGTGCTCGGCTCCATCTCGATGGCCGGCACACTGACCCGGCAGAGCTCCGTCCACCCGGGTCCGGACCGCGCGACGACCGCATGCACGGTGGCCGGGACCGGCGGGAAGACCGGGGTGAAACGAGCTGCACCTGTCTCCAGCGCCCAGGAGCCCGCAGTGCCCACCAACTCACCGGCCAGGGCCAACGCGTGCACCGGAACGACGGCCAGGTCCGCCGGGTTGCCGACGCCGGCAACCACGAGGTCTCCGTCCTCCCAGGCCGCTCTGAGCTTGCTCAGAGTTCGGCCGCGGCGAGAGTGCGGAGATGGATATCGTCGCCGTCGTTCTGCACGACCACGACGTGGCCGCGGTCCAGCGAAGCCATCCAAGTCACCCCCGGGTAATCCAGCGCCTCCCGGTGGATCCCGAAGGTGCGCGGGTTTTCCCGGTCGGCCGGTGCAGCCAGCGGCTCCTGGCCGGCAATGGAAGACGCCGGAATCTTGAACAGCGGGTGGCGGGTACCCGAAACGAGCAGATACTCCTGGCCGTCTCAGTCGTAGGACACCAGGCTGAACGGTTGGTTCATCGGTCCCAGTTCGGCGACAGTCCTTCCGCGCACCAGGGTTTCGCCGCGCAGGTCGGCCACCGAGAAAACCGCGATCGGCGTGCAGGTGTAGGTGGCCAGGACACTGGCACCGCCGTCGAACGGGATGAGCGATCGAATCGGGCCTTCCGTCTCGTACCTCCCGTGGTCCACGTGGTAGATCTCGACCGACGTGCCCCGCGCCAAGCCGTCGAACGGGTAGGGCACCTGGCGCAGCCTCGAGGTGAACTCCTCATTACTCAACCCGGCTATCAGCAGGACCCCGTCGACCCAGGCGAGCCCGGTGATCGTGGAGCGCCGCAACGGAACCCGGGCGACGTCGAGGTGGACGCCGTTGTACTCCCTCGGTTGAGAATTCTCATCGGTTCCGTCCACCCAGACGTCCTGCCGCTGATCGTCGAGCGCGGGGGCGTCGTCGAGGGCGAACGACGTGACCGGCAGACCTTCCAAGGTCACCACCGTCAACTCGCCGGACGGATCCGCACGAACCAGCGCCGGCCCAGCCTGAGCTCCGCGGCCGCGGGCGATCGACAGGTACACGGCATGCGAGACGGGGTGCACCGCCATACCCCGGATGACCACGTCGTCGCGCTCAACACCGAGCAGGGCAGCCAACTTGACGCCGAGCTGGGCCACCTGCACTCCGTTGCCTGTGGCGGTCGACCCCTCCGATGGCAATTCGGCGGCGAAGACCGTCGCCGCGGATACATCGCTCGCGAAGAGGACCGCGACCCCGTCATGCCCTACGTCCGGCTTGAACAGGAGTGGTCCGGGCGATTGTAGGGTCACAGAAACATGTTCGGACACGGCCGCGGTCACGGTGATCTCCTCCTCGCGTGGGGCACTCAACACAGGGTAGAAGTGCCCGGGGCAGGCGTGCTCGACCGCCGCCGGGTTCAGCTCGATGAGATCAACCTCAGAATCAGCGCGGTTTAGGGTGCCGTCCAGAACGGGTCCCGTCCGATGAACCCAATGAGGCGTGTCTGCGCATCAGCGTCCCGCGAGGTCGGCACCGGAGGTCCGTACTGACCGGAAGAACGGAGCAATTCGTCCATCGGCTCCATCCCGGCGAGCAGCGCAGCGCAGAAATCGGGGTCGAGCCGGTCGTTCTGACCGGTAGCGCGGGCCAGGTCCCAGGTGTGCTGGAAAACGTCGGCGGTGTAGAACTGGTCCACCGCGCGGTCCAACGGGACCTTACCGATGTGAGGGTTGATCAGCATCAGACCCGGCGTCGTTGGATCGTCAAGCAGCGCCTGGACGCCCTCGACGTGCACCCGCCAGGCCAGTACCGGGTCGTCCTCGACGCCAGGATTGCTGGGCAGCGCCACGCCGGCACCCCCGGCCAGCAACGGCGGCAGCCACTCGATGAGGTGGCCGACCACATCGCGGGCTGTCCAGCCGGCCACCGGTGCCGGCGCGTTCCAATCGGTCGTGCCCTCAACAAGTTCGGTGAACCTGCCCCCGATCGCCCGGTGACGGGCGGCGGGATCCAGTGTGGTCAGAGCCATCGGACAACAGTCCTCTCGACACGAAGCTGAGTGGTCAGATCGATCGTCCCCCAGCTCGCCGAGCGCTCCTAGAAACTATCCAATACACACGTTCGGACTGATGGCCAGGGGTTGGATCGTTGGTGTCGACTGAGTACGAGGTGCTTGGCGATGCCCGTGTTGGTCAGGCCTTGCGCCATGAGGTCGAGCACGGTGCGTTCACGGTCGGACAGGGTGGCGAGCGGGTCGTTGGCGTCGCGGGCCGCGACCAGGCCGGCAACGACGTGCGGGTCGAGAGCGGATCTCCCGGCGGCGACCCGCTCTGCCGCCGCGAGGAACTCGTCGACCTGTAGGACGCGATCCTTCAACAGGTATCCGAAACCGCCTAGTCTGACCAGGCTGACGGAGTGGTTCGTCTCGATGTGTTGGGACAACACGAGCACACCGCAGCCGGGTGGGTGTCGGCACCGAGGCACGGGCGAGGTCGAAGAGGTGGTCGCGTTCGGCGTCATCCGGCTCGTCCGACGTCCTGGAACTGCGGGACATCGACCCGCCGGTGGTCAACGACGACGAGGTGCACCCCCCTGCGTTTCGGCGCCGCCGAACTGCAGGAGTTCGACCGCGCTGCGAACGCACCCTTGCACACCCCGGTTCGGCTCTGGTGTCGCTGCGTGGCCGGATCCCGCCGACACGCCGCGGCGGTGCATCAGTTTGCTCGATTGACCGAGCCCACCGACGTCCGGCACGCTGGGAGGTGATGACCTCCGATCCCGAACGCGCCGCGATTGACCATG
>Ga0208081_1000367_pt1 | contig 11030 bp, 8 predicted proteins | sample NGESurshal092012_6_FD_184479 | JGI IMG/M metagenome (GOLD analysis project Ga0208081, IMG submission 184479) | Arctic peat soil microbial communities from Barrow, Alaska - NGEE Surface sample 415-1 shallow-092012 (SPAdes) | ecosystem: Environmental > Terrestrial > Soil > Wetlands > Peat ...
CCACCATCTGTTACCAGCAGCCCCCGCAACAATCACCCGAACCCGAAGGGGAGACCGGGCAACACGGTGAGTGGCCACCGATCCCCCGCGAATGTGTGGCGGCGGACACAGCCAATCTGCCCGACGGCGCCTGACGGGGCTGGCTGGGCTGCTGGACCGGCTCGGCGTCCAGGTCATCACCGTCAACGAGGAGTCCGTCGACCTGTCCAGCCAGCTGAAGGCGACCGACCGACCTGGGTTCGTCTCTACGGGCGGTAGGGCACGTGACTTTCTGCGCTGCCCAGCCTTCCTCCTCACCGGAATGGTCGGGCGGCGTTGGCATTCCACGACGGTCGTCCAAGAGGGGCGGCGACGATCAGTGCGCAGTCCGGCGATGCCGCTTTCGCATTCAGCCTGGAGGGGTGACCCGCATGCTGTTTGGGGCCGGGACCAGGGGCGCGGGTGTACTGGGCCAAGCTCTGCCGGGACGGCAAGCACCCCGAGACCGATCCGCCGACTCTGGCGCCGGAAGACACCGATCCCGATCAGCTTGCCCGGATCATCGGGGAGTTCACGTTCGTGAATCAGTGGATCGTCCGCGCCGCCATGACCGGGGAGAACCTCCTGTAACCCGTTCCGCATCGAGCGACGCCCGCGACGTGACCCGCCGACAGTGGGGTGGTCCAGGCCGAGCGCCGGCTGGGCAGGGTTCGGGTTGTGGTGTACTCCGGGTCGCGGACGGGTCGGCATGGCGAACTTGGGAGGTGGTGGTTGCGGTGGTGATGGCAGCGGGCTCGGCGGGCGTGGCGGCGCGTGCGGACCTGGTCAGTGGGCTGGCGTGGCGGGCGTGTCGGCTTGGTGAAGGGTGATGGCGGGGTCGCTGGGACCGCCGGATGTGCGGGCGTTGTTTCAGCAACGGGTCGCCGGTGACGACGCCTTGTTGCTGTTGGCGAATCTCCGGTTCCGTCAGGGGGGGATGCCGGCCGAGCTGTACGCGGACAACCCAGATCATCTGGAGCATCTGCTGGGGTTTGTGCCCGAGCACCGGACGCTGCCGGTGGTTCACCTCAACCGGTCGGCGAATCTGTTGGATGTCTCGGGCCGGTCTCTGGTGGAGGCGTTCGCGTCCCGGTTCACCGGGCGGGTGGCCGGCCTGGTCGTGCACGACAAGGGGGACATGGTTGACCGTCTCCCGGAGGTGGTCACGGCCCTGCGTGAGCTGGGCACGCCACGGCCAGTGCGGGCTGGTCGGCCGATGGTTTATCTGGAGTTCGCCACCGGGTTACCGGTCGATCGGTTCGTCGAGTTGGCTCGGCGGATCGCCGATGTGGAGTTGGCCTCGATGTGTATCGACATCGGTCACGTCGGTATCCAGCAGGCCAAGCGGTCGCTGATCGAATCGAGACCGGATCTGACGTGGAAGGGCCTGTCGATTCGGGATCCGCGGTTGCCGGAGGTGGTTGATGAGGTGCAGGCCGCGACCGGCACCGCGTTGCCGGCGGTGCTGCGGCTGACCGAAACGATCGGGGCGATCGGCAAGCCGGTGCATTTCCATCTGCACGACGGGCATCCGTTGGTGCCGGGGTTGTCCGATCACTTCAGCTTCTTGACCCGTGTGCCGGTGCCGTTCCCGGTGGCCGGCCGCTACGCCCTGCCATCGATGTTCGGGCCGGCCGGGCTGGCCGATGTGCTGCGTACCGCGGTCCGGGCGTGCCCACCCGGGTCGGCGTCGTTCACGCTGGAGATCCACCAGGTCGAGGGACGTCTTCCTCTCGCGGACGCGACGGACCTGTTCGCGCACTGGCGTGATCTGACCAACGCCGAACGGATGAACTACTGGCTGACGGTCTTGGCCGACAACCATCTGCTGGCCGGCGCCGCCCTTGACGGCCGGCGGCACGACACGGCGGTGCTGGACGCCTCGCGTCCAGCTGCCCGCCCGCTGTGACTGCGCCAGGATCCCTGTCCTGACGGTTGTCGGCAGCGGCGGTTTGTCCGGAGCCGGCTCGCGATCGGGGTGTGGATGCCATCGGGTCATGGGATGGGGTCTGCGTCGGGGCCGGGTGGCGGGATGGCGAAGATGTGCACGGACCGGTGTTTGGTCCGCCACCGTGGTTCGGTGCGGTCCGCCCGGTCGGAGACGACGACGACGTGGTCGTCGTCCAGCCATGAGACGCCTTCCACGGTTCCGTAAACGATGCGGCCGTCCGGGTCGCGGGGGAATTCGTAGGTGGCGCCGGCGTCGGCCAGGTCCCAGGTGGCGGGGGTGAAGGCCCCGACCCACAGCGCGGATGATCTTTGGGAGAGCACCGCAATCCGGTCGCCGTGCACCGCGACGCTGCTGTAGTCGGTGAACCACAGCTGCGGCGGCAGCTTGATGGTGCCGGCGTGCGGGCACGTGTCCTGCCCGGGGCGGAAGAGTTGGATCCGGCCGCCGCCGGGCTGCTCGCCGACGTTGCCGCCGCGGCACCGGTTTCCCTCGCACAGGGCCAGCAGGCAGACCTGCCCGTCGCGGCGGGCGAAGGTCAGTCCCTCCATGCCCTTGTTCTCGGTTTCGAGGGGGAAGTCGAGCCACGCCTGGGTGAGGCGCCGGTAGTCGGCGTCGAGTTCCTCGACCCTGGCCTGGAACCGGTTACCGCGGCGGATGGCTTCGACCAGCAGGTAGAGGTGGCCGGTGGCCGTGTCCCGGGCGATGTCCTCGTAACCTCGGCCGGCGTGGCCGCCCGCTGCGGTCACGGGGTCCGGTCGAACGGTGCGGTTCCCGTCGACCCGGGTGAGGTCCGCACCGATGACGCCGATGACCGTCGAGTCGTCGAAGATGACCAACAGTTGGTCCCCCAGGGCGAGCACCCCGCTGGCCTCACCGCGGGGGGAACCGCCGTCCGGGAGCAGGTCCCGGACCGGTGCCTCGGCCACCAGATGCAGCTGCGGGACCGTGGTTGGACGTGTTCCCACCGTTCACCACCTCAGCGTGTTCTGGGCGGTCGTGGTCAGACGCCGACGGGCACCGGTTGGGGTGCGGTCCCGAAGTGCGCTCCGCTCGCCCCGGCCGGGTAGCTGGCCCGCAGGGTGTGCAGCTGCGCGTGGGCACTGTCAGACCGCATCCGCACGAAGTGGTCGATCCCTTCGATGCTGCTGGTGCCGTGCTGCAGGTGTTCCTGGGCGTAACCGCCCCGGTAGACCTCGTCGTTGGTGAATTGCCGGCCGGTGAACGGGGCCGCGTACGGTGTGTCCGCCTCCAGGTACGCGGCCTGGTTGATGCGTTGCCACAGACCGTTCCCGTCGGGGGTGCCCATCCGTGCGGCGACGGCCGCCGGGGTGAACGCGGTGTCCAGCAGGTACTCCAGGTGGTCCAGGTAGTACTGCGCGAAGTCGTGGTTGGCCAGAATGTTCTGCACCAGCGGGATCCGCGAGGTGCGGTCTGGTTTGCCGTCGCGGTGCCAGTACTTGACGGTGTTGCCGGGCCAGTCCAACAGGTCGGTGTACTGCCATGCGGTGCCGGAGTAGTCGATGCCGAAGCTGTTGTCGTAGTCCCATGGGATGAACGTGAAGTAGGGCTTCGTGAGGTACTTCTTGGGCTTACCGGGTGGGCCGCCGTTGTACAGGTAGTAGTTCGCGGGGGTGGCGAAGTAGTTGTCCCAGCTGCCCAGTAGCACGTTCGCGCCGGCCCAGCGCAGGAACGATTCGACGTCCAGCACGTCCTGCACCGCGCCGCGGAACGCGTCGGAGTCGAACCGCTCGCCGCCGCCGGGCAGCCCGATTCCGTTGATGGTGCGGATCAGGGTGGCCAGGTCGTCGTAGGTGTTGGACTCGGCGTCGTCCTCGTTCGTCTTCAGCCGGTAGGTGAGGTCATCGTGACCGGGGGTGAAATACTGCTTCCCGGTGTCGTCGCCGGCGGCGTCGGCGCGGTGTTCCAGGGTGGCGCAGCCCACATCGCCGCAGTACGCCTTGTACAGGTTGCCGCGGTTGTTGGCACCAAAATGTGTGCGCAGGAAACGGCGGTCGACCTGCTCGATCATCGAATACAAACCCCGGTAGCCGCCGTTGATGGCCAACCGGGCGTAGGTGTGCCGCGCTGCCGGTATCCCGGTCCGGGCGAACAGGTCCCAGGCCAACGCTTCCCGCATTTGCGACGGGTCGTTGTACATCGATTTCAGGTTCAACCTGGCCAACCCGACGATCCGGTCGTCGTCATCGCCGGGTTCCACGTCGATCTTCCAGGACCGTTTCGGGGCGTACAGCGTCCGGTTCCCCGAGTTCATCAACGAGAACGTGGCGCTGGTGAACAACACCCCGGACCCGCCGGCCGCCGGGATGCGCCGCGGATCCGCCGGGTCGGCCCGCCACATGTCCAGCCGGGCCTGACCAGAGGAGGTCACCGCCTTCTCGATCAGAACATCCGGCGCCGGCCAGTCAGCGATCGACACCACCCACATCGGCTGGTCGAACAAATCACCCTCGCCGCCGGCCACCTGCAGGTACTCCTGCACGAGCGCGCCGTCCGCGGTCAACACACCGGCGCCGTCGCGGACCGTCAACCTCGCGTCCGCTGGTTGATCCGCCCCGGTCAACTCACCGAACAACGCCTCCAGCTCGGCCCTGGTCCGGATCGTCGCGTCACCACGCCCGACCCGCTCGTTGACCCGTTCGGCCAGCTCCCGCGCGCGACCGGCCGGCAGATCGGTAAACACCACGGCCCGGTTGTCAAACAACTCACGGAATCCATCGGAATCCAGAATCTTGTCCACAGGCCACACCCCGGCGCTCGGCGAAGCGCCCACCGTAGCGACACGCCGACAACAACGTCAACGCTTTTGCAACAAACGTTTTCGGTCGCCCGGTGTCTCCTTTCGCACACACCCAAGACCCTCGACAACGACCGTGCTTCGGTGATCGGGACGTGTGGAACAACCGCCCTGAAACCGCTGCTTATCGTCATGCAATTTCAAAAAACCAGCGGCAACGTCGGTCACCTGCCAGTCGGCCTCGTCGGGGACCTGAACGTCGTGACGGCGCAGCGCGGCGACGATATCGGGGTCGGCGTACAGGTCACTGATCAACGTCCGCCGCGCCGTGCGCCTCCGGTCGCAGGATGGTGTGCCGGCTTTCCGGGTCGATCTGTTGCGGCGATGCGGTGTTGATCGTTCGGCGACCAGCCCCGGCGGCGTCGCTCAGCAGGGCCACCACGCGGTGCGGGGAGAGCGCAGTGGTCCGCAGGTCCTCGTCGTCGAACAGTGCCGCGGACGGGGGCCCGCCGGTCGTGCAGTTGATCCGCCGCGGTCATCACCTCGGCCGGCGCCTTCGCGTGGTACGTGCACAGCGCGGTGGCCGGGTGCAGCCGGACCAGCTGGTTCAGGATGTGCTCATGCGGGCTGACGGTGGACCCTGGGAGCAGCCCGCCGAACCGGATTCCGGTGTATCCGTCGCGGACCGCCGCCGTGGCCAGGTGGCTCAGCTCCTCGACGGCCCGTGGCGCCGGCGTCGCATACAGCGCAAGGGTTCTCCCCGCTCCACAATCACCAGCTGCCCGTCCCGCAATGCGCGGGCCGGGTCCAGGCCGTCGTACCGTCACCGGGGTCAGGGGCTTGAGCAGCAACCGAACGGTCAGTGGCGTTAGCGGGCCGGCGCGGGTGGAGTTCTTGCCATCCACCGGTCCGATGAAGGCGGTTCTGGTTACTTGAAGACGGCCTCTACGACGGCTGCCTGCTCGACGGTCCCGGCCCAGAAGTAGCGGCCGGTGGTGTCGAGGGAGGCGTGTCCAAGTAGTGCTTGGACGTGGGCGGGGTCGGCGCGCCGCCCTGGCGCATCCGGGTGGCGTAGGTGTGGGCGCAATCGGTGTGGGCGCAGCCCGGGGATTCCGGCGTCGTCACCGACGGCCAGAACGACCTGGGTGATCCCCGAGTCGGTCATCCGGCCGCGCTGCCCGGTCCGCGCCGGCCCGTCGTGGGTGCCGCGTTCGTCCGACCACGCGGCCTGGGCCTGCCGGGCCGGGGCGGGCAGCGGGACGGTCCGGACCTGGTCTCCCTTGCCGTGCAGGCGGATCTGTCCGGTCCGAGCGGTGAGGACGATGTCCTCGACATCGAGACGGCCGCACTCTGGCACCCGGGCCCCGGCGTACAGCATCACCGCCACGATCGTCCGGTCCCGGGCGCTGCGGCGGGCAGCGGCCCGCTCGACCTTGCCCTGCTGGGCGGGGGTGTCCTTCTTATCCGCTGTGTTCGGTCCCGGCTTCGCGGTGCCCGAAGACGGTGATCCGCTGAGGGGGTTTCTCAGTGGATAACACCGGGTATCCACTGAGTGAGCGGACGAGGCGCGCCCGCTGACTGAGGGATTCGGCTCCCGGGCCTGCGACCGGCCGACTACGTCTCGTCGTCGTCGTCCTCGGATGCCTCGGGATCGCGGAGGTCCCGGATCGCGCCGGGGGCCAGATCGGGTAGCAGGAAGCTGTAGGCCCCGTGCACGCCCAGGTGCCGGCTGACGAACGGCGACAGCCGCGTCATGTCCTCGGGACGGACCGGGTAGCCCTGCGCCTGGAGCTGGCGGACGGCGGCGTCCAGGTACACCGTCGTCCACAGAACCACGCAATTCAAGACGAGGCCCAAGACGCCGAGTTGGTTTTCCAGGCCGCGCTCGTAGCGGTGGAACAGCTCGCCCTTCTTGCCGTGGCAGATCTTCCGGGCGAGGGCGTGGCGGCCTTCCTGCAGGTTGCGGATGCCCTTGATGTCGCGCCTGTAGGTCTCATCGACGTCGATGTAGGCGAGGATGTGCAGGGACTTGAAGATCCGGCCGTAGGAGGCGATCGCCTCGCCGAGCGCGGTCGGGTGCCCGTCGCGCTGCAGCATCGTCACCACGTCGTAGGCGCGGACGGTGCCGGTGTAGATCGAGGCCACGACCCGCAGGATGTCGTCCCAGTTCCGGCGGATCTTACGAAGGTCGATCCTTCCCCGGGCGAAGGTGTTCAGCGGCCCATAGTCGGCGTCGGGGCTGATCCGCCAGCCCTTCTGGTCGGGTAGGTCGGCCAACGCGGGCCGGTAGGAGATCCCCAGCAGCTCCAGCAGGCCGAAGACCAGGTCGCTGTAAGACCCGGTGTCGGACACGACGATCTCCGGGAGTTCCCCGCCGTCCAGCCCGAAGATCACATCGACCATGTGCAGGGAGTCCCGCACCGTCCCCGACACGACCTTCGCGCCGCGTCCGATCCCTTGGTCGTTGATGACGTTGAGCCAGGTCATGCCGCGCCTGGCGCCGAAGAACTTGCGGTTGGGGCGGGCGAACACTGCCGGGATCGGGACCACGAACCGCATCCCGTCGACCGCGGCGACCAGGCCGCCGCCCCAGCACTGGGCCAGACGCAGCCCGGCCTGGCGGGCCACCAGCGGCGCGTTCGCCACCCCGATCGTCTCGGGCCGGAAGTAGTTCTGGAACACGTGCGACAACCGTGAGCGCTCCAGCGCGGGCGCGCCCTTCTTGGCGATCGGCCGGTACCCCACATTCATGGAATGCGCGGCCAGGCACGCCGCGATCGACACCTCGAGGTCTTCCAGCCGGGACCGGCCACCCGACGCGGCGGTGAAGGCCGCCGCCAGCTGCGGCTCCCACGACATCACCTCCAAGATCACTTCCGGCAGGTCCACGCGTGGCAGCATCCCGGTAGTCCGCGCGCGCAGGTCGACCAGCGATGGCGGTTCCTCCACCGCCTTCACCCCGGTCAGATGGATCTTCCCGGCGTCGTCCACGCGGACCTCGGTGTTCACCGCCAGGCGGCCGCCGACCTCCCGGTAGGCGGCGTCCAACGTTCGGGTGTGGTCGGCAAGCAGTACCTCGGGGGTTGTTCGGCAGGCCGAGCGTGGTCAGCACGTCGCCCCGCACCGCCTCCCACGGCTCGCCCTCCAGCAGTTGGGCCTGCGGGTTGCGCCAACGGGTGGAGGCGTCGGCGTGGATCTCCCGCCGTTTCAAGTGCCGGTAGAACTGCTCCAATACGCAGAAGGTGTAGGCGCGCCGGTTTACCGCGCCGCCCTGGTACGCGGGGTGGCCGAACACCAGGCGCTTCCATGAGCGGGTCACCACCGCGGGGTCGATCATCCTGGCCGGGATCAGCGGCGCGGTCAGCCGGCTGCGGTAGGCCAGCACGTCCGGCAGCATCTCCATCGCCGCCAGCACCCGGGCGCCCTCGGCGTTCGCGCCGAACGCGATCACCTTCGGCAGCATCTTGAGGAACCCCGACACCGTGGCGAACCGGCCGACCAGCTCCACCCGCCAGTCATCGCCCTCGCCCTCGCCCGCGTCCGCCGGCGGCACATTCTCGTTCACCAGCACCAGCGCGGCCCGCAGCTCCGACCGGGACACCACCGCCTCGATCGCCTCCCACACCAGCCCCACCCGAACGGCCTCGGCCGGGTCGCCCCACCCATCGGAGTCGAACAACGCCTCCACCGCGACCGCCAGCCGGGCCGAGGCCCTGGCCAGCTGCGGCTGCTTGCGGACCTTCTCCTTGTTCGCCGCCGTCTGCGCCTTGTTCAGCAGCTCCGTGCTCATCAGCAGATCCATCAGCTCCAACGTGTCGTCGACCGACTTGCCCTCCAAAAACCGGACCGTGGCCAGCAACGTCGCCAACCGGCGGCCGTCGGGATGACGGCGGATCTGCGAGGCATCCGCGCTCATCCCGTACCGCGACAACTCCGCCAGCCGGCGCGGCGGCACCAGGCCGTCGGCTCCGAGCCCGGCCATGCCCAGGCCCATGACCTCCGCGACCTGATCGAGCGCTTTGATCATCGCGGGGCCGCTGCCGCGCGGCGGCGGGCCCTTGCGCCACCGCTCCAGATCCGACACCCGCGACCCCGGCGGGACCTCCAGCAGCTGGTCCAGCACGGACCGCTGGCCCGCCGTCAACAACCCCTCCACAACACCCCACAGGCGGCGGGTCGTGTCATCGCGCACCCGGGCGACCAACCGGACCAGCGTGCTCACCCCCGGCAGCAGCACCTCCCGCTCCCGCAACCACCCCACCGCATCAGTAAAAATCGCCTTCGGGCCGTCCCCCGACGTCCACGACCGGGCCGCTACCCACGCCCGTAACTCCGCCTCGACGGCCGCGAATTCCGTCAGCCCGCACACCCGCCGGATCTCCCACTGATGGTCGAACCGCGTCTTCGCCCGCTCGGTGTACCGCTTCACACACGACGGATCCGCGATGTTCAACTGCTCGGCCACGAAGTCCAGCACCACCACCGGCACATCCAGCGGATCCTCCAGGAACATCCCCACATACCGCACCGTCACCAGCTGAAGACCGAAGCCCAGCCTCATGTGATCACCACGACGGTGCTCGATCAGCGCCCGATCCTCGTCATCGAGGAAGAACACCCGCTCCAGCTCCGCCCGCGACGGCCCCCCGACGTACCGGCCATAAGCCGCCGCCTCGTCATCAGTCAAAAACTCCACCGGCATACGCCGCAAAGTAGGACCGACCAACCAGTAACCAACCCACGGCCACCGAACCGTTACAAGATCTCAACTACCACGACGCCACCTGCATCGGAACGCTGGACGGCGGTAATCCCCGCCCACCCGGCCCGCTAACGCCACTGACCGTTCGGTTGCTGCTCAAGCCCCGACTCGTCTGCCGGTCTTCGGTGGAACACCATCGATTGGTCGGCGGCGTCACACATGCCCCGGAGGTCACGGGCCAATCGATGATCTTCGACAAGGTGATCTTCGACAAGGTGATGGACGACGTCCAGGCCTATAGCGAGTTCGGCATGGGGGCTGGCATCCGCCAACGCCCGAGGGCCGTACCACGCGAATGACTTGGTGAGTCAGCCATCGACGGTCGGTTTGATCCCAGCCCGTCCGTCCAACCCGGGACGAAGGTCCCTCCAGCTCAAGCATTACGTCCGATGTGTCCGGTATGTCTTATTCGTAGAATGCGAGTATCGCGGCGTGAGACGTCTGTAACGGCCCTGAGCCGGACCGTCGTGATGCAGAGAACCGTGAGAGACAGCGCGGTCTGGGGGTGGCCCGTGAAGCGTCAATTGTCCACATCATCCCGGGCGGCGGACGCCTTACGCCTGTCAGATCGTGGCAGGGTCCGCTGGCTGCTAGTGATCGCAACTGTGTTCTCCTTGTTCACCCCGGTGATGTCGGTGGTGACCGCGCCTGCGATTGCAGCGGATTCCGCGTGTCCGAACCCCGCCGCGGGTGCGGTGTACAGAACGCCGGCCACGTACCCCAAGACCGTCGCCCTGACATTCGACGACGGGCCATCGGGCGGCTGGACACCCCAAGTGCTCGACATTCTCAAAGCCAACGGGATCGAAGCCACATTCTTCGTTATCGGTGAGAATGTCCGGCAGAACTCTGCACTCGTGCGCCGCACCCTGGCCGAGGGGCATCAGATCGGTAATCACACCGACACGCATCCCACCATGCCGACACTGAGCGCCACTGCGCAGGCGCAACAGATGGACGCGGCGGCGGCGTCGATCGCCGCGGCCGGCGGCGGGCGTGTCTGCTTCTTCCGGGCACCGGGAGGAGAGTTCAGTCCAACGACGCTCCAACTTGCCCGAGAGCGAGGAATGTCCCTGATCGGGTGGTCCAATGACACGCTTGATTGGGCCGCGCCGTTGTCGATCTCCACGTCGTATCAAGCAGGTATCGTCGACCGAGCGGTCAACCCCGTTTACGACCATCCGATTGTCCTGATGCATGACGGGTCTCCTGGAAACTACCGCCAGAACACCGTCGACTCGGTGCAACGAGTGATCGACTCGTACCGCTCCCGTGGGTACGTCTTCACAGACCCACTCGGCCGAATCGACACCGATTTCGTGTGTGACTCCGCAAGCGGAGCGGCCTATCGGATAGCTGGCGGCGCCCCGGTGTACGTGTCGACGTGGGCGGCCTTCGGTGGTCCGCAGCCCTGCCGAGTCATGTCCAGCGCCGAGATCGCCGCACTACCGGAGCACCCGGCCGACGGCACGTTCGTGCGGGGGACGAGCACGGGTGCGGTGTATCGGATCGCCGGCGGGGCTCCGCTGTATGTGTCGACCTTC
>Ga0208081_1000369_pt1 | contig 11020 bp, 9 predicted proteins | sample NGESurshal092012_6_FD_184479 | JGI IMG/M metagenome (GOLD analysis project Ga0208081, IMG submission 184479) | Arctic peat soil microbial communities from Barrow, Alaska - NGEE Surface sample 415-1 shallow-092012 (SPAdes) | ecosystem: Environmental > Terrestrial > Soil > Wetlands > Peat ...
GCTGTGGGCGCTGGAGGGCGCCACCGACGGCTGGGGCCTGCAACTGCACTTCTTCCGGGTGCCGTGGATCCTGGACGGGCCCTGGTACCAGGTGCTGGTCACCAAGGGCGTGCTACTTGCGTTGGTGTTCCTGATCGGCCTGTGGACCGGGCTGATCTACCGCCGATTCGGCCTGATCGGCACCCTGACGTTCTTCGGGCTGTGGACGGTCCTCGGAGTCGGCGCGGTGCTGCTGGTCACCTGGCGACAGTGGTGGCCGGCGGTGGGCAGTTTTCTGTCGGACCTGGATGTCCTTGCCGTCAGCGGGATGCTGGCACTGACGGCGGCCGCGGTCGCCGGTGGCGGCTACCTCACCATCCGGCGGATCACCGTCTGAGTAAGCACGTCGAGCGTGTCCGGCGCGGTCCGTCAAACCCGCGCCGGGCGCGTTCGGTCGTGAGGCCCCGAGAGAGGTAGTGATGTCTGCGTCACCGTCAGTGTCACCGGGCGCATCGGCCGCCCTGGTCGCCCTGGTCGCCAGACTCCGGGCGGCCGGCTGCGTGTTCGCCGAGGACGAGGCGCGGCTGCTGCTGTCCGCGGCGCCGGATCCGGCGGCCCTGGACGCCATGGTCGACCGGCGGGTGGCGGGCGTGCCGTTGGAGTACGTGCTGGGCTGGGCGGAGTTCTGCGGCCTCCGGATCGCAGTGGATACAGCAGTTTTCGTGCCCCGGCGGCGTACGGAGTTCCTGGTCCGTGAGGCGGCCGAGCTGCTCCGTGCGGCCGACGACGGCCCGGGTACCCCGGGCGCCCCGGCGGTCCGGACGCCGGTTGTGCTCGACATGTGTTGTGGCTCAGGTGCGATCGGGGTCGCGCTGGCTGCCACTGTCGGTGACATCGATCTGTACGGGGCGGATGTCGACCCCGCCGCGGTGCGCTGCGCCCGCCGTAACGTCGAAGCGGTGGGCGGCCGGGTCTTCTCGGGTGATCTCTTCGCACCGCTCCCTGCAACGCTTCGCGGCCGGGTGGACATCCTGGCGGCCAACGCGCCGTACGTGCCCACCGACGCGATCGGCATGATGCCGCCCGAGGCCCGCCTGCACGAACGGCTGGTGGCGCTCGACGGCGGTCCGGACGGGCTGGACGTGGTGCGACGGGTGGCCGCACAGGCCCGGGAGTGGCTGGCGCCAGGCGGACATCTGCTGGTGGAGGCCAACGAGCGCCAGGCACCGCCCGCTGCGGAATCCTTCGCCCGCAACGGGTTGACCCCCCGAGTGGTGCATTCCGAGGAATTCGGCGCCACCCTTGTCGTCGGCTCAGTCGTCGGCACCAGAAGGGCCGGACCGGGTGATCGTCCAGCTGGTGCACCGGCCTGAAGGCGCATCACCCGCGAAGCGGATTTCCGCCATGGCGGAGTTGTATCCGCCGGTCGAGCCGTACGAGATGGGAATGCTCGACGCGGGTGACGGCAACAAGCTGGGCTGGCAAACCTGCGGCCCGTCCGGCGAACCGGCGGTGATGGCGCACGGCGCCCAGGGCAGAGCTGCCCGCCGAACGTGCGCCGCGGCGCAAACGCACGATCAGCGGTCTTGCGCACGCGGGTCCATGGCGCTCAGGCGTCGCGCAGCGAGTTCCCTCTCGATGCGCCGCAAAGTCGTGTTGACGAGATCGATCGTCTCGGGGTCGTCCACGATCCCCTCGAGCGTCTGGCTCCATGCCTCGCGTAGGTGCTGCAGGTTCTCGCGTGCCCGCGCGGTGGGATAGAGGCGTACGGACCGGAAGTCATGCGTATCGATGTCGCGACGCACGAGCCCCTTCTTCTCGAGGCCGCGCAGCACTCTGCTGAAGTTGCTGGAGGGAAGCAGCGTCGCGTCCGCGGCCACCCGTGCGGAGGTGCCCGGATTCCGGTCGATGAAACGCATCACAATGCTCTCGACCGGTGTGCACATCTCGGTCGAGAGGTCATGCGAAGGGCGGATCTGCCGGCCGACCGCGAAGATCAGGTCCGCGAGGTCGAAGAGGCGGGAGACCTCGTCATCCTTCACGGCCCGATGATATCCTATCGAGTGATAGCTATCATCTGATAGATTGTTTTGAGCGGGTCGTCGAGGTTTTCTCACACGCCGCGAACAACCCAGAATCCCGAGATCTGTAAGGAGACACGTTCGATGGACATCAACGGAGCCGTTGTGCTCGTGACCGGAGCATCGTCGGGCATCGGAGCGGCGACGGCACGGGCCGCTTCGCGGGCCGGCGCACAAGTGGTGCTGGTCGCGCGTCGAGAGGATCGCATTCGTCAACTCGCCGGCGAACTGGGCGAAGCGGTGCCGTCCGCTGTGACGTCACCGATGCCGGCCAGGTCGACGCCGCCGTGCGCGCCGCCACGGATGCGTTCGGACGGATCGACGTCCTGTGCAACATCGCCGGTCAGGGGCTGCACGCGCCGCTCGAGCAGATCGATCCTGATGACTTCCGCGCCGTCCTGGAACTGAACCTCGTCGCGCCTTTGGTCACCATGCAGGCGGTGCTCCCCATCATGCGAAAGCAGGGCTCCGGCAGCATTGTCAACGTCAGTTCCGGAATCACCTTCTCGGCGTTGCCTGGTTCAGCCGCGTACGGCGCGTCCAAAGCAGGTCTCAGCAAGCTCTCCGCCGTGGCGCGTGCCGAGCTCGCCGACGCAGGCATTGCGGTCTCGACGATGTACCCGTTCATCACCGATACCGAGTTCATCGAATCACTTCGAGGCGAAACCGAATCCGCGTCGGAGCTCGAATCCAGCCATGCGCCGAAGCCCCAGTCGCCCGAGCAAGTCGCCGTGGTGATCCTCGACCTGATCAGGACCGGCGCCGAGCAGGCCGACCTCGTTCCCGAACAGTTCGGCGGCAGTTACAGGGGATGAGGGCGGCCAACCCAGATCGCGGACCAGCTGCCCCGCACGGCACAACCAATTGGCAATGAGCACCCAGCCCGAAGAGGAGTTCACGTCATGACGACCGCCTGGTCTGCGCGGGAACTGGAGCGAATCTGCAGCGCAAGAGAACTGCAGATCGCCACCAAGCGTGCCGACGGGACGCTGCGGCGCTGGGTGCCGATATGGGTTGTCTGCGTCGGTGACCAGGTGTATGTGCGGACCTGGTACCGACGTGAAGACGGTTGGTTCGGTCAAGTGCTGGGCTCGCGACGAGCGCGGATTCACGTCCCGGGCCTGGAGGTCGATGTCGCCGTTGAGGACGTCGGCGAAGACAAGACAGAGCTACACGCGGGCGTCGATGCCGCCTACCACGCCAAGTACGCACGCTACGGCGGCTCGTCTGTCGATCGCATGACGACAGACGCCGCAGCAGCCACGACCCTGCGGCTCATCCCTGAGCAAGGAGCACGTGCAGGCGAAACTCCATGATCACGATGGCCGTCGCCTGCAGCGAATCCCAGGAGGGTCGACCTCGCCGTTCTGCAGCAGTTCGATACCGGCTGACCAGCCACCACAGGCGCTAGCGCGACACCTGTTGCAGCGGATCCAGTTTCGGCTCAGTTCTGACTCCGGAAACGCGATGGCCGCGACCGGCAGCAGGTGCTGCGCGGTCGCGGCCATCGACGGGCTACGGGGTGGTGCGGGGTAGGAGGAGTCAGGCCGGGCCGGGCACCTTGAACGGCATCTTGGCGCCGGAGCTCTGCGCGGCAAGGGCGGTGAAGTAGGTCAAGGCCAGGGTGGTGATCAGCGCGAACCACACCCCGAACGACGGGCCGAATTTGATGCCGATGTCGCCGAGTTCGGACGAGTACCCGCCCGCGTAGATGAACGTCTGGATCAGCACCCCGATCATCAGCACGAACGACGCCGCGGCCGCGTAGACGAGCCATTCGGCCTTGACCTGGCCGGGCTTGATCACCCCGAACAGCTGCAGGGCATAGACCACGCCGACTGCGATGGCCAGCAGTACCGGGATCCACCACCACAGCGACCAGCCGTTGAGGCCGACGGACGTGAGCGAAATTCCGGTGTACGACACCGACCAGAACGGGAAGAAGCTGGCGATCAGCGTGAGCACGGCCGCGCCGATCACCCCCCACCCGGCGACGGACACCTTGGAGACGTCGAACGCGGGTGCGGATGCCCGGCTGGGCGCACCGGGTGGCGGGTAAGCGCCCTGCGGTGGGTAACCCTGCGGGGGCGGGTAACCCTGCGGGGGCGGGTAGCCCTGCGGCGCTCCTGGCGGACCGTAGCCGGGGGGTGGACCGCCGGGGGGAGCGTAGCCGGGCGGTGGCTGGTTGTAGCCCTGTTGCGGATAGCCGGGTGGGGGGCCCTGCGGCGGGTATCCCGGTGGCGGTCCCTGCTGGGGGTAGCCGCCCTGCTGTGGCTGGCCGGGCGGAGGGCCCGGCTGGTAACCGCCCTGGTAGCCCGGCGGCTGGCCGCTCGGCGGCTGGCCCTGCTGAAACCCGTGCTGGGGTTCGGATGGCGGGGGCGGGTAACCGCCTTGACCCTGGCCACTCGAGGGATAGCCGGGCGGCGGGTAGCCCTGCGGCGGCCCGGAAGGGCCGTAGCCCGGCGGCGGGTAGGCACTCGGCGGGGGCGCTGGAATGCTCTGTGGACCGGTCTCGGCGTCACCGGGGCTGGGCGCGCGAGCGTCTGGTGCTGATGGCTCTTCCGGCGAGGATGAGTCTCCGGACGGCGGTTGTGACACTGCGGACCTCCTGGTCGGTTGCGGACAACCGGCGACGCGGAGTCGCCGAGAGCAGCCAATTCGAACGGTATCCCTCGTTTGTCGGCCACTGGTAGCTGACACGCAGATCGTTGCCGACGGCCGGTGATCAGGAGCGTGCCTCATGGCCGCGTACGTCCAATGTCACAACGAAGACAGCGGTCATCGGCCGAGCTGGCGGCTGACGGGCAGTGCGGTTCGCCGACGGTTCGCCGCCGACGGTTCGCCGCCGACGGTTCGCCGACGGGCGGCGTTCTCCGGGCGAATCGGCCTCTGCGACCTCAGCCGCCGGCGAACGGTGGCAGCACGTCCAGGATCTGGCCGGTCCGCACCCGCGTCTGGCTGCCGTGCACGGCAACCTCGTCGAGCAGGAAGCTGCATCGTCGGAGCACCGTCGCCAGCGCACCACCGTGCCGGCCGATCGCTGCTTCCAGGACCGCGTCGACGGTTGCCGTGCTGGGTGCTGCGGTGCTGGGTTCTGCTGTGCTGGGTTCTGCTGCGTCACCGGACAGTCGGCCGGCGGGCACGGCGGGCGCAGCGACCACAGCGGGCACGGTCAGCGATTCCTCGGCAGCGCCCGCGACGGCCCTTGCCGCGGCGAAATACCTGACGGTCATGGTGATCTCGGCGATGGGCCCGGGCTCAACCACCGATGGCACTCATCGGCCTGTCGGGCTGCAGGAAGCTCGGATCGTTGATGGCGTGGCCGGGCAGCTTGCCCCAGGTGGCCGTCCGCCAGGCGTCCGCGATCTGCTCGTCGGCGGCGCCGCCGCGCAGCAACGCCCGCAAGTTCGTTTCGTTGCGGGAGAACAGGCAGGTCCGCACCTGCCCATCGGCGGTCAGCCGGGTCCGGTCGCAGTCCCCGCAGAACGGCCGGGTGACCGACGCGATGATCCCGACGGTGGCCGGACCGCCGTCGACGTCGAACAATTCGGCGGGCGCGCCCAGCCTGGCGCCGGCGTGTGGGGTGAGCGTGAACTGGTCGGATAGCTTCTGAATGATCTCGTCGGCGGTGACCATTCGATCCCTGGTCCACGAATGCCCGGCGTCAAGGGGCATCTGCTCGATGAACCGCAGCTGGTACCCGTGCTCGAGGCTGAACCGCAACAGGTCGGGAGCCTCGTGGTCGTTCACACCGCGCATCAGCACCGCGTTGATCTTCACCGGTGCCAACCCGGCGTCCACGGCCGCGGACAACGACGTCAGCACGTCGGCGAGCCTGGGTCGGCGGGTCAACCGCAGGAAGGTGTCCGGGTCGAGCGAATCCAGCGAGATGTTGATCCGGTCGAGGCCGGCCGCCACGAAGTCGGCGGCGCGCGGCGCGAAACCGATCCCGTTGGTGGTCAACGACATCTCCGGTGGCCGCGAGAGTTCGCCGACCCGCCGGATGAGGTCGACGATGCCCTTGCGCAGCAACGGTTCCCCGCCGGTGAACCGGATCTCCTCGATGCCGAGATGGCGGACCGCCACGTCGATGACGGCGATCAGTTCGTCGTCGCTGAGCAGGTCGTCACCGGGCATCCAGTCCAAGCCTTCGGCGGGCATGCAATAGGTACAGCGCAGGTTGCAGCGGTCGGTGAGCGAGATCCGCAGATCCCGCGCGCGGCGTCCGAAGCTGTCGACCATGATTCCGCCGGCGGTCTGGTCACCCGTGCCCCGCTGGCGGGGCAGTGGGGCTGGTCCGCCGTGCCTGATCGTGGCGGAGGTCCCCACGGCGGGGATGCCAAGGGCGACGGGGTTCATTCGACCCAGGGTAGCCGCGCCGGCGTTGGTGGAGTGAGTGGATCCGCCGTCGGTGGCCAGGACCGAGCGGTGCAGAACCACACGCATGCATAGTGGTGCGCAGAGTCGCCGACCGGGACCCGAAGGTGAAGGAAGGGGCCGGCCGGCCGGCCGGAAAGGTGGTCCGCCGTGCGGGAGGTTCTGCCTGAGCTGCTGCGCTGGTGGGAGGCCGGGGAGACGGTCGGCGTCGGCACCGTGATCGGCACCTTCCGGTCGGCACCCCGCCCACCCGGCGCCGCGATGCTGGTCGGGCCCGACGGCAGCGCGGTCGGCTCGGTCTCCGGAGGCTGCGTGGAGGGGGCTGTGTTCCAGCTCGCCGAGGCGGCTCGCGCCGGGGAGCCGCCCGTCTTGCAGCGCTACGGCGTCTCGGACGACGACGCGTTCACCGTCGGGCTCACCTGCGGGGGGATCATCGACGTGTTCGTCGAGGCGATCTCCCGCGAGACGTTCCCGGAGTTCGGCACCATGGCCGCCTCCATCGCCACGGGTGAGCCGGTCGCGCTGGCCACCGTCATTGCCGGACGAGGAGATCAACTCGGCGCCCACTTGCTGATCTGGACCACCGACTCCGCGGGCACGCTGGGCAGCGCCCGGCTGGATGACGCAGTTCGCGACGATGCCGGCGGGCTGCTGGCCAACGGCCGGACCGCCACCCTGACCTACGGTCCGGACGGTCAACGGCGCGGGGAGGGGCTGTCGGTGTTCGTGTCCTGCTTCGCCCCGGCACCAAGGATGCTGGTGTTCGGCGCCATCGATTTCGCGGCCGCGGTGGCCAGAGTGGGTTCGTTCCTCGGTTACCGTGTCACGGTCTGTGATGCGCGGCCGGTTTTCGCCACCGGCAAGAGATTCCCGGACGCCGACGAAGTGGTGGTCGACTGGCCGCACCGGTACCTGCAGACCCAGGTGGACGCCGGCGCCGTCGACGGCCGGACGGTGGTCTGCGTGCTGACCCACGACCCGAAGTTCGACGTCCCGGTGCTGGCGACGGCGCTGCGGATCCCGGTCGCGTACGTCGGTGCGATGGGCTCGAGGGTCACCCACGCCGATCGCCTCGTCCGGCTGGCCGAAGCCGGCCTGACCGAGGCCGAAGTCAGCCGGTTGTCCTCTCCGATCGGCCTCGATCTCGGGGCGAGAACCCCTGAGGAAACGGCGATCTCGATCGCCGCAGAGATCATCGCGCGACGCTGGGACGGTGGGGGGCGCCCGCTGTCGAGCACCGACGGCGCGATCCACCGGCACCCGATGGCGCAGCCGGAGCCCGCTCACCACCATCGCGTCGGGCAGGGCCGTCCTGGCTGAGTGACCTGCGCTTGACCGCGAGGGGTCAGATCCCTTCCCTGGCAAGGACTCTGCGTTCGTCGGCTGCCTGCCGCAGCGCCAGGTGGTCCCGTTCGTTCTGCCCGGTGTACTCGACGGCGTAGTCGGCGACGGCGTTGTCGAACACGTCGGACCGACCGAGGTAGGCGGCAATCGCGATGCGATCACCGGATCGGGCGTGCGCCCGAGCGAGCGTCTGCCCGCACGTCTGCCCGTAGATCTCCATTCCCGGCGGGGACAGGTCCTCCACCACAACAGAACCCTTGCCGTCCCGGAGCTGCCGGACGTAGAAGTCGCGGTCGATCCCGTCGATCCCGTTGACCCGTTGCCAGCCGAGGAAGATGTCGCTGGTCATCTGGGTCAGACGCTGCCCGTGCACCACCCGCTCGCCCTGGTTGGTGTACGGGGTGGCCGGTGTCACGTAGTCCGCGAGCACCGACCGCTGCGCCTCCTTCGCCTGCAGGAACAGCGGATCCGCGGCGTCCGCGCCGTCCATCAGGATGATCCACGCCCTCGTTCCGACGCTGCCGACACCGACGACCTTGAACCCCAGCTGGACGAAGGCGAACTGGTCGAGCAGCTGCCGGCGGTCGCTCTGCAGCGTTCCGCGGTAGTCGGTGACCAGCCTTGACAGCGTGTCGTACCAGTCGCCGATCGGCTCACCCCAGGCCAGCAGCAGTTCCTCGGCGGGCATGATCAGCGGCGGGTCGTTCTTGATCTGCACCTGGCCGTCAACAGTGACGGTCAATTTGCGCAGCGCGTCGATGCTGTCCCGGTACCGCGCCTTTTTCAGCCCCGCGTTGATCTGGGCCTCCGCGCCCGAGCCGCTGTGCTTGCGGATCTCCCGGAGCATTCCGGGGATGTCCTGGTGGGAGTACCAGACGGCCAGATTGCCCAGCGGGGCCAGCCGGCGCATCTCCAGCCGGTAGCCGGCCACCGTGGCCAGCACCGATCGCCGGACCTCCGCGTCGGTGAACTCGCTGACCGTGCCGGCCACCGCGACACTGGCCGCGAGCCGCTTGACGTCCCATTCGAAGGGCCCGGGGTAGGTCTCGTCGAAATCGTTGATGTCGAAGGCCTGCTGGCGCTCCGGGGTCGCGTAGAAACCGAAGTTGCTCAGGTGCGCGTCACCGCACAGCTGGACCATCAGTCCCGAATGCGGGGTCGATCCCAGATCGGCGGCCATGATCGACGCCGCTCCGCGGTAGAAGGTGAAGGGTGAGGCGAGCATCCGGCCGTACCGGATCGGCACCAGTTGCGGCAGCCGGGTCGCCGCCTGCCGTTCCAGCAGCTCGATCGGGTCGGGGCGGGCGCCGCGGCCGATCTCCGCGTGCGCGGAGCGGGGCAGTGCGGATCGCGCCGCTCTCCCGACGGCCGCCCGATCGCCGCGGGTCGGTCGCGTCGATCTGACCGTCCTGGCGTGGGTGGCGCTGACCGGCGGACCGGGGGTGACATGGGGGTGGGGAGCCGTCATCGGCAGTCCTTCCCGGGAGGCCGGTGGTCGGGCCGCCGGGCCGTGTCAGCTGCTGACCGCTCCGCCATTCGGTTCCGACGGGTGCGGCGCCTGGTGTGCCCTGAATGCTGCCACAGCATCGGCCACCGAGCCGTAGAGGTGATCCGAGTTCAGCATCCGCAGGACCCCCTGCTGCCGCAGCGTGGCGTCCAGGTCGGGATCGAGCCCGGCCAGCGCGAACACCGCTCCCCGCTGGTGCACGAAGGCGATCAGGCCGTCGATGGACAGGCCCGCCGAGTAGTCGACGTCGGGGATCGACGTGCAGTCAAGCACCAGCCAGCGCACCGGGTCGGGCGCTCCGGTGATCAACGCCTGAACGTCGTCGGAGAACCGGTTGGCGTTGGCGTAGAACAGGTCGGCGTCGTACCGGAAGACGATCAACCCCGGCGCGCTCTGCGTGCCGGGAGTCGCCGCCGTGTAGGTCTCGGTGCCCGACGTGTTCACCCCGACCACGAAGCGTTCCGGACGGTACTGCCGGCGGATCATCTCCAGGATCGACGCGACAACGGCCAGGATGATGCCCTGCCCGACCCCGATCGCGAAGACGACGACCCCGGTCAACGCGGCGATGACGAACTCGCTCCGGCGGGCGGTCCACACGCGGCGCAACCCGGCGATGTCGATCAGCTCGATGCCGATCAGGAAGACGATGGCGCCGAGCACCGCCTTGGGCATGTCGGTCAGCAACCCGGTCAGGAACAGCACCACGATCAGCACCACGAGCGACATGGTGATGTTGGCCAGCTGGGTGTGGCCCTTCTCCTCGTCCAGGATCTGCGTCTTGGTCGGACTGCCGTTGACCACGAAGGTGCCCGTCAGCCCGGCGGCGAAGTTCGCCCCGCTGAGCCCGACGATGTCCCGGTTGACGTCCACCTTCTGCCCGTGCCGCATGGCGAAACTGCGGGAGGTGGCGGCACTCTGCGCGATGATCAGCACGAAGCAGGAGAACGCCACGCCGATCACCGGTGGAATGTCCGACCAGCTCAGCCCGGAGGGCAGGCCGATCGGCGGAAAGCCGCCCTGCACGGTGCCGACGAGTGCGACCCCGTCCTGCCCGACGTCGAGAACGGACGCCACGATGATCGATCCGATCACCGCCACGATCGCTCCCGGCACCTTCGGCAGGAACCTCTTGAAGCCGAGGATGATCACCAGCGCACCGACGGCAAAGGCCACCGTGGGCAGGTTGGCGTCGACGACGTGGGTGATCGTCCACCACTGCTGCTGGAACCAGGTTCCGGTGCCCTTTTCGATGCCGAGCATGTCCGGGATCTGGCCGGTGAAGACCTGGATGCCGACACCGGTGAGGAACCCGATCAACACGGAGGATGACAGGAAATCACCGATGAAGCCCAGCCGCAGCAGCCGCGCCAGCAGCAGCAGGCCGCCGCAGACCAGGGCCGTCAGCGAGGTGAACGCCAGCCACTCCGGCGAGTAGGGGCTGAGCCCGGCGATGCCAAGACCGGCCAGCCCGGCCGACAGGATGGCCGCGGTCGCCGAATCGGCGCCCACCACCAGCAGCCGCGAGGAACCCAGCAGGGCGAACAGCAATGCCGGGAAGATCACCGTGTACAGCCCGGTGACAACCGGCACCTGGGCGATCGAGGTGTAACCCATGGTCTCCGGGATGGCCACCGCGGCGAGCGTGACGCCGGCGACGATGTCGGTTCGCAGCCACGCGGGCTGGTACCCACGCAGCGAGTCCGGGGTCAGCCGGGTGATCAGGCTGGTC
>Ga0208081_1000370_pt1 | contig 11020 bp, 12 predicted proteins | sample NGESurshal092012_6_FD_184479 | JGI IMG/M metagenome (GOLD analysis project Ga0208081, IMG submission 184479) | Arctic peat soil microbial communities from Barrow, Alaska - NGEE Surface sample 415-1 shallow-092012 (SPAdes) | ecosystem: Environmental > Terrestrial > Soil > Wetlands > Peat ...
ATGCAACGAGCCTGCCGGCGTGAGGCGATGCGGTGGACGTGGACGGCCGGGTGGATGACCGACGAGGGCCTCGCGGACACCTGGGAGCAGATGGATCGGTTGATGCGGTCGGGTCGCTTTGAGGACGCGCCTGGGCTGCTGACCAAGGTGGTTCGTCGCGCCTACGCGGGCGAGGCCGCCGCGGTGCAGACGGGGATGGGATCGGCGTCAACTCGTGGCCTGGTTGCCGCCGTTGCCCATTCCGAGGCGCGCCGGGTCGCCGAACTCGACGACGAGGAACCGGCGGATGACGGCGGCGAATCGGGCATGCAGGCACCGCCGTGGATGCGGACGCTCGCGGCGGTCCTCGCGGTCGAGGGTTGGCGGTGGCCGATGCCGCCGCTGCACGCGGTGATAGCGTCCGCGGCCTGTGTTGCCCGTTCCGGGCGCCGGTCCCGCTCGGCGCTGGCCGGCCACGACACCGGGGTACCGGTCGCCACCTGGTCCGCGCTGGACCTGCTGATCTTCGGCTCGGGTCCGGGGTGCGATGTCGAGTCCCGCAGCCCTGGCGTTGCCGTGCAGATCGATCTCCTCGGTGCGGCCGGAGTCCGGTCGAACCGATCGCTGATGCGGATCGTCCGGGCTGCGGTAGATGGTCGGCCGGCGCGGACCGGACGTGCCCTGAAGGCGGCGTCATGACACTCACCGCGGAGGTTGTCGCGGACCTGCACGCCTCGGACGGCGCCCTGGCCGAGATGGATGCCGACTCCGACGTCGGGTTCTTCTCGATGTCGCCGGCCAGCGCGGAGCAGGTCACGGTGCAGATCCGCACCGTGCTCGATCGGGGGTGGCAGTACATCGCGCTCGCGTACAAGGGTCGGGCGTTCGTGGCTCTGGGCTACCCAACGTGGGACGCCTACGTCGACGCACGATTCGGTGACTTCCGGATCGCGGTCCCACGGGAACACCGCCAGCAGGCGGTCGCCGCCCTGGCCGGTGTTCGGATGTCCATCCGGGCGATCGCCGGCCTGCTCGGCGTCGGTGTCGGCACGGTGCACCGCGAAATGGTGTCTTTGTCAGGTGTTCCGGATGGAACACCTGACACGGATGACCAGTCGGCGTCGACCCTCGGGACGGACGGAAAGCAGTACCCGCGCCGTCGCCGTCCCATGGCGACCCCGTCGTGCGCCACCTGCGGGGAGAGGCACCCAGCCGGAACTACGGACTGCCCGTGGGACCTGTTCGCCCAGGGCCGCGGGCCCCGCCCGGGGGTGCCCCGGCCCGGTCGCGACGACGAGACTTCTGACACCACCATCGCCGCGCCGGTCGACCCCGACCCCGAAGTGGCACAGCCGAAACCGCCAGACCGGCAGCAGGAGTCGGTCGAGCACCGCGAATCGAAGGTCACAGATTTCCCAGTCGACGGCGACCTGACGGAGGCGGTGGAGCGGGCCGAAGGTCTGCGGGCACAGATCGCGGACCTGCTGCAACTCGTCACCGACATCCAGGCGGCCGTCACGTCCCGCCCGAACCCGGGCGCCTCCGAACCGTCGGCCGCTCGGGTCCGTGAGCTGGCGTCCTGTCTGCGCCACGACATCACAGGCATCCAGGGCTTGGCCGAGCGGCTCGACAGCGTCGCTGACGGCCTGCACCCACGCCGATGACTCCCCCCACCTCGAACCCGCAAAAGCAAGGAACGCCGGATGGGCTGGTCGTCCGCGGCCGCCCACCATTCGCGATGACCCCGACGTCGCTGCTGCGTGACCCGTCGATCAGCTCCCACGCCGTCCGGCTGTGGTCGGTACTGGCGTCCTACACGTACGGGGACCAGGCGACGGACCGGCCGTCTCGGTCGCAACTCGCGTCCGACGTGGGATGGAAGTCCATCCGTTCGGTCGACACCTACCTTGCCGAACTGCAAGCCGCCGGATACCTCTCCGTCGAGCACCAGTGGCGCTCCGATCGGGGACAGTCCCGCAGCCTCTACGTCCTGGAATGGGAACCACGCGACCCGACGATCCCTGCACTTGCGGCCCCTGTGGATAACTCCGTTTCCGCAGGTCACACCCCGGCGCAGAATCCTGCACGGGGGGCTCCCGACCCGGCCGCAGCGACGATGGGCATTCCCGTTTCCGCAGGTCAGACCCGGGCGCAGGATTCTGCACGGGGGGTCATGGGTGGCGGTACCCCCGTGCAGGATTCTGCACGGGCCCCCGTGCAGGATTCTGCACACCTTGGAATAGAAAGAACTACCAAGAAAGAACAACCACCAGCGGGACCCCTGGCGGGGTCGGGCGAACCTGACGGTCCGCGGTCCTGTCCAACAACGCCGAACGCGCCTGACCCGGCAAGCGGGCTGACGCGGGCCATCCGGCAGAACCTCCCCGACCGGCTTCGCCTGCAACTGACGAACTCGACCATCGAGCCCCGGGCATGCGCGCTCGCCCGGGCCGGCTGGACCGAGGCGACCCTGACCACGGCCATCACCCACCGCACGTGGAACGGCGCCGGGGCTGGCGCCGTCATCACCTGGCTCAACGACCTCGCCGCCACCTCGCCACCTCGCCCACCAGTCCCGTCCGAGGACTCCCGATCGGCCACGCTCCGACTCCGCGCCCAGCACGCCGCGGAACGCCTCGCATCCGCGCCCCCGGAGTCCCCCGCGCGACAAAGGGCCCGAGAGCTGGCGGCTGCATTGAACTGGAATGAACGGGCCAGCCGGCCCAGGTGATGACCTTCTGCGGCAACCCATCCCCCGGGCTGCGAAGGTACCCACGATCGACAGATGATTCATGGTTTGCGGCCACGCCGTCGAGACACCGCTCCAACGCCCGACGCGCCGACAGACAGACAGGCTCACCTGCTCGACCTCGGCGCGCTGCTCCGCCCGTTGCAGGATCGTCGAACAGGACAGAAGGGGAACGACGGAGTCAACGTATATGTCAGTCAGCCGGCGGTCGGTTTCTGGCCGGCGGCCAACTTGACCGAGATGGGCAACTCGAAGTGGTCGCCCCTGCGATAGTCCTCGACTCGCCGATCGAATGCCGCGCGGGCCCGCGCCTGGACGTCGTTGGGTTGGGCAAGAAGGAGCGCCGAGGTCCGTACGGTGCCGCCCAGCATCCCGTCCCACAGCTCGTTCGGCGACGCCACCTCGTGGTCGAACGCGACGGTGCGCACGTGTACCTCGCTGAGGCCGGCGTCCTCGAGGAGCTCGGTGAACAGGCCCTCGTCGGCATACCGAAAGAACGGCGGCCCGGCGCGGAGCTCGGCTGGCGTCGCGGCGCCCGCCGCCGCGAACGCCTCGAGGAACACGCCCTGAAGGCGGGCGCGGTCCGGCGTGTCCCAGGTCGTTAGAGCGAGGCAGCCGCAGGGGCGCAGCACCCGTACCAGCTAGGCGACCGCCCTGTCGTGGCGGCCCAGGTGGGGGACAACGAAGTTGCTCACTGCGGCGTCGAAATCAGCGTCCCGGAACGGCAGCGCCTCCGCGTCCGCCTGCCGGACGTCCAGGCCGGGGTGTAGCCGTCGGGCCAACTCAACCATCGCAGGCGCGACGTCCACCGCGACCACGTCAGCGCCGCGCGCAACCGCCGCGGCCGCCGCGTAGCCCGGCCCGGTGGCCAAGTCCAACACCCGCCGACCCGGCCCAACACCGGCGGCGTCAAGCAACGGATCGACGAGCCGACTGGTGATACGGCCAACGACGTCGCCGTATGTCCGGGCCTGGCGCCCCCAGCCCGTCGCCTCGAAGGTATTGAAAGCGTCAAGGTCGGAGTCGCCCATCCCGTCACCGTGTCGCAACCGTCCCCGGTGTCAAGGGTCGCTCCCGTGGCCGACCAGTGCCCACTGCAACGCCGCTGTCTCTATGTGCCCCGCGCTGCGCAGCCGCGATAGTTCGCTGTACCGGCGGCGATCCCGCAAGCGAACGCTCACCGACGCCTCACCCGTCTGAGCTATCCCGAGTGACGATCGGGCTCTGCACACGGCGCCCTCAGGGTGCTCAGGGCCGACCACGGTCAGCAGATGATTCGAGGCGCGCATGTAGTGCTCTACAGCACCAACGCCGACGCCGATCGCGCGTTCTTCCGGGATGTGCTCGCCTACCCGTCCGTCGATGCCGGGCATGGTTGGTTGATCTTCGCGTTGCCACCGGCCGAGCTGGCCATCCATCCGGCGGACGTCAACGGCGCTCACGAGCTGTTTCTGATGTGCGATGACGTGCAGGCGTTCATCGCACAGATGGCCGAACGAGACATTGCCTGCTCGGAGGTGAGCCGCGAACGGTGGGGATTGATCACGGGTGTCACGCTCCCAGGCGGTGGGTCGGTGCGGGTGTATGAGCCCACACATCCTTCGCCGCTCAACGTCGACTAACCAACGGATTGGTGGTCTGTTGCGTAGGTGGAACGGCGAATTTGACTTCTGGAGGTCGATCACTCGCGGTCGCCGCGATGATCGTTCCGTTCCTCAGGGGATCCTCCCGCGGGACATATGGCTCTCGTTGAAAGTGCTGTGCATTGGCCCGAGGCGCGCTGATATTCGGCGCTGATCTCGGGCATCAGGTTTTGTTGGCTGTGGGCGCTCCGTTGTCGCTGGTCAGGGTCGGCCGGTCGAGCGCGGCGAGGACGTCGCGGAATGCCTGCCATCGGGCGGGGCTGAAGTCGTCGGCGTAGAGCTGTTCCAGCTGCAGGACCGTGTCCCTGATGGTCTGACCGATCTCCCGGCCGTGGGGTGTGGGGCGGACCAGTCTGGCCCGGCGGTCAGTCGGATCGGGGATGACTTCGGCGTATCCGGTGCGGCAAAGGGTGTCGACAAACTCGCCCAGCGACTGAGCTGTCATGTGCGCTTTTCCGGCAAGGTCGCCCATACGCATTCCGGTATCCGGTGTGATGCCGAGTAGCCGCACGTGCGAAGGGCGCAGTTCGGGGGCGATTTCCCGCGAGGCGGCGTCGAGTTCGGCCTTGATCTGCCGCCAGAGCCGCTCCACCAGCGCCACCAGGTGGAGTGCTTCGTCTTGGTCCTTGACGCTAACCATCAGGTTACCTTAGCATCTGAAAAGCTAAGGCGGCCTTAGCAGTGGGGTGGCGTGATGACGACGATGGCGGTCAACAAGGATCTACTGGGCGAGGCGGTCCCCACAGCGGCGGAACTCAGTTCTGTGGTGTCGGCGGTAATTGGCCGGCCGAGTGTGGTTGCGGGGTGGACCGCCGAACGGGTGCCCTATGGGTCAGGTTCGCCGGCGACCGGTCGACTGGCCAGGGTGCGCGGCGTCACCGACGACGGTGCGCCGTGGTCGGTTTTCGTGAAGGTGTTGCAGCATCCGCGGCATTGGCTGCTGCTGGATCGGGTGCCTGCGCAGGTACGGGCCCATTTCTTGACCAATTTCCCGTGGCGGGCCGAGCTCAGCGCCTGGGAACCCACCTTCGCCGCGCATCTGCCGCCCGGGCTTCGGGTACCGATCCTGTACCGGGTCGTCGAGCTGGGTGATGACCGGGTCGCCGTGTGGATGGAAAACATCGAGTCCAACGACGACGCCTGGAACACGGGGAGGTTTGCCCTCGCCGCCCGCCTGTTGGGGACCCTTGCCGCGAACCGCCGAGACCCGGAGTTGTTGGCGGCGTGTCCGGTCCCGCCGGGGTATGGGCTGCGCCGCTACTACGACGGGATGGTGCGACCGGTGTTGCCGTGGTTGCACTCTCATGAACTATGGCGGGACCCACGGGTGATTTCTCGGGGCGGCAACCGGCTCCGCACTGATCTGCTGGAGTTGTCCGGCAGGGTGCCCGGCATGCTGGACCGTCTCGATCAGTTGCCGCAGGCGATGCCGCACGGCGATGCCAGCCCGCAGAACCTTCTCGTCCCGGTCAACGAACCGGACACCCTCGTCGCGATCGACGTGGCGTTCCAATGCCCACTCGCCATTGGATTCGACCTCGCGCAACTGCTCGTGGGCCTCGTACATGCCGGTCAGCTAACGGCCGCCGACCTGCCGGCAGTGCACGACGTGCTCGCCACCGCGTACCACCAGGGGATGACGACAGGCGACCGGCCGGCGTCGCTGCCGGACGTTCAGTCCGGCTATCTCGGCAGCCTCGTCGTCCGGTCGGCGTTCACCTCCCTGCCGTTTCGTGAACCGCCGAAATCGTTGGCCGACGAATACCTCGAGCAGCGGCTGGACCTCACGAGGTTTATCACCGACGTCGGCTTAGGGCGGGAGCCCACCTAAAATGGGTGGCCGGATGGCCGGATGGCCGGATGCAGCCGGCAGGTCGCGTGCCGGTCTCGATTGTGGCGTCGCTCCTTCGGCAACCAGCATCGCCAAGACCGAACCGTGGACAAACATGCCGGATCGTCGATTGCCCCGGGGCTGTTACTCCTTCACCGAGCAGGTCTCCCAGTTGAAGGACAAGGACGACCTGGCCAAATATGCAAGCGAAATGGGCGTGCAGGAATCCGACAACCCGGCGGGGTCGACCCACCGGCATACGCTTTGCACATGAAAATTGGACTGCAGGTCGCCGACTTCACCTGGCCCGGTGCCCCCGCCAGCATCGGCCCCACCTTCGCCCGGATCGCCCGCGACGCCGACGAGGCCGGCATGGCGAGTCTGTGGGTCATGGACCACTTCTTCCAGATCTCGATGATCGGCCCGCCGGAACATGAGATGCTCGAGGGCTATTCGGCCCTTGCGTACGCGGCGGGTGTCACGAAAACCATCACGCTCGGCACCATGGTGACCGGCGTGACCTACCGCCATCCCGGGCTGCTGATCAAGACTGTGACGACCCTGGATGTCCTGTCGAGCGGCCGCGCCTGGCTCGGGATCGGCGCGGCGTGGAACGAGCAGGAGCACCGCGGGCTTGGCGTGCCCTACCCGGGCACGTCCGAACGCTTCGAGCGTCTCGAGGAGACACTGCAGCTCGCCCACCAGATGTGGTCCGGCGACGACAGCCCCTTCGAGGGTGAGCACTACCGCCTGGAGCGGCCGCTCAACTCTCCCGCTGCCCTTACCAGGCCACACCCGCCGATCCTCATCGGTGGCGGCGGGGAAAAGAAGACGCTGCGGATGGTGGCGCAGTACGCCGACGCCTGCAACATCTTCGACATGGGCCCGGACGGGGTGAAGGCGAAGTACGACGTGATCCGCGGGCACTGCGAGACGGTGGGCCGGGACTACACGGACATCGAGAAGACAGTGCTCAGCAGGGTGAACCTCGCACAGGAGAGCGTCGATCAGGTCGTCGAGCGGTTCGGTCAACTGCGCGCCATCGGCACCGAACACGTCATCGTCGGACTAGCCGGGGTTCACAAGGAAGGCGCCTTCGAAAATGTCCCCGACCTGGTCGCTCAGCTGAACGCCATGTAATGAGGTGCCGACGCGCCATCGTCTTCGGTGCCGGGTCTCTCGGGGTTCGTCGCACGCAGCTGGAACACTCACCCCGTCCAATTTCATTCGCTTGAATCCGGGCTTCAACCTGATGTCTTCGATTCAAGCCTGTCCAGTAGTTTCTACGGTCCCGATTGCGGAACCCCGAATGGCAACGCCGTGGGCGACCGGGGTGTACGTGCACAGGCATCCCGCAACACCCGCCCGGTGACGATTCTCGCTGGGGTACCTCTGACGGGATTACCGCCCAACTCCTCAACCGTCCGCGGAATTCCGGGGGCGAAGATTGACCGACAAGCATCCGCAGCAAAGGATAGCCGTGTAGGAAGTTCCACGACGCGGACGGCACCGCGACCAACATAGAACCGCGCCGGCGACAACGTCAGCCTGCCGATCGGAATATCGGCTTCGTCGGCAGCAGGAGTGGCGATCTGCTCGTCAACCACGGTGGCGATCAACATGCAGGCTCGCGTCAGATCGGGCAGCAGCCGATTGGTTGAACGCGACCAGCAGCGCGGGACCCGCGGCTGACCCCGCGGGACCGATAGCTGCGCTTTTCTCCCCGCACACGTATTCAGCGGCTCGCCCCAACCCGGGTGGCGGGTCGTTATGGATGAGGTGGGGAGACACCGTGGATCTGTTGGACATGACCGGTGGGCAGGTTCGCCTGTCCGCTTCGATGCTGGCGGTGGGACCGCTGGACGGCGGCACCGTGACCGAACTTCCGGGTCTGCAGACCTTCAAGGGTCTGGTCCTGGGCCTGATTCCGTATGCCCTGGTGGCGTGCGTTGCGGCGTTCGTCATTGGAGCGATCCTTTGGGCGGTAGGGGCTTTCGGGCACAATCCGCAGCACAGCAGTAAGGGCAAGACCACGTTGGTGGTGGCGCTGGCGGCGGCGATGCTCGTCGGCGGCGCCGCCTATTTGGTGGGTTGGTTCAACGACCGGGGCAAGGAGGTCTCCGCTCCGGCGTCGACCGGTACGCCCGTTGTTGTTGACGCGGCTGCGTTGACCGAGTTCTGACGGCCCGGCGATGTTGAAGAAGTCATCCTCGAGTCGGCGGTGGGGTCTGTGGATCATGCTGTCGGCATTGGCCTTGGCGGCGGTGCTGACCGTCGTGATCCGCCAAGACGGCGGCGGCAGCGCCGACCCGCACCCGACGGTGCCACCAACGGTCACCGAAGCGCTCCCGACCTACTCCACGTCCGGCGCGGGAGACCCGCCGCCGGAGAGCACCCAGCGGTTGCCGGGTGTCGCTCCCGATGATTCGGCCCTGGTCGGGGGCATCACGAATCATCTGGAATTCGCCCGCCGTGTGGCGACGCTGTTGCTGGCCTACGACGCCGGCACCGACTTCGCGGCGCGGAACGCGGATCTGTTGCGGGCTGCCGCGCCGACCCCGTACGGCGACCCGACCGGGCTGGCCGAGACACTCACCGCGTACACCCCGACCGGTGTGGGCCTGGCGTCGATCAAGGCCACGAACACCAGGGTGGCGGTGTCGCTGTCCGGGGTGTCGGTGTCGGACTGGGCGGCGCACAGGCTCGCAGCGCGGGGGGCCAGCTCGGGGGTGTACGGGATCGACATCACTGCCACCCAAACGATTTCCACCCGCACCGCGCCGCGCACCGAGGTCCCGGTGCGGATGGGTCTGACGGTGGCGTGTCCGCCCGCGGTCGAGTTCTGCACCCTCGCCGGGGTCTTCCCCCAATTCCTGCAAGACGCTTTGGGGTCGGGGTGATCCGCCGACGACTCCTCGTCTCGGCAGCACCGCTGAGCGTCCTGTCAGCGGTGGTGCTGACGTCGATCATCATCGTGGGCGCGATCGGCGCAGCCACTGCGTCAGGGCGCCCGGCCCCCGGCCGGGGTCCGGGGTGCGGCGGCGCCGTCACCGGCGCCGCGGCGGGTTTGGAGCCAGCGCAGGGACGCAACGCCGCGATCATCGCCACGGTGGCGCTGGGTCGTGGTCTCGGTCAGGTCGGTGCGGCCATCGGTATCGCCGTCGCGTTGGCCGAGTCCACGCTGTTCAACTACGCCAACGACGGCACCTCGACACTCATCGGATCAGCGGAAGGCCGTCAACTCACCGACAGCGAGCGGGCCGTCGCCCGGGAATCACTGGCGTTCCCGGACGACAAGGTCGGCAACAACCTGGACTCGATCGGGCTGTTCCAGCAGCGACCGATGACCGGGTGGGGCACCCCCGCGCAGCTCATCGACCCGGCCACGGCGGCCGGGTTGTTCTTCGACCGGCTACAGCAGGTCCCCGGGTGGGAAGGGATGCCCCCGTGGCAGGCCGGGCAGATCGTGCAGGGCTCACCGTCCTCCGACGGCGGCATCTACCGCAACAGGTACGAACAGGCCGTCGGGATCGTCGCCCAACTCATCGACCCGACATCCGCTGCAGCTCAACTGAAATCGCCGGACCAGCTGGCTTCCTGCGTCGCCTTGTCGCGCGACCCGGCGCCGGCGGCCGGAACGTCCAGTGGTGGGTCGGCCCGGTGGGGTGGGTATCAGAACGGGCGGATCCCGGCGAGCGCGTTGTGCCCGGTGCCGTCCCGGCCGGTGTTGCTGTTGGAGTGCACCGCGGCCGCGGCGTTCGACGCCATGAACACGGCGTTCCGGGCGGTGTTCGGGCAGGACATCGGGATCACCGACGGCTACCGGTCCTTCGAGGAGCAGGTCGCCTGCCGCGCCGAAAAGGGCAACTTGTGCGCGGACCCCGGAACCAGTAACCACGGGTGGGCCAAGGCCGTCGACATCGGCGGCTGCTGCGGCGTGAACACCGGCACCGGGCCGGCGTTCGACTGGCTGACCGCGAATGCACCCGGGTTCGGGTGGGTCCACCCGGTGTGGGCGCAGCCGAGCGGGTCGAAACCCGAACCGTGGCACTGGGAATTCGGGAGCATCTCATGACATGGACACCAGGCAAGGGCACCGAGGCCATCAGTAGCTGGTTGAACCAGGGCGTGCTCTTCGCCCTCGTGCTGGCGGTGGCCACGGTCATCGGGTGCGCCGTGGTGTGGGCGGCCGGGTCGCTCACCGCGAACGGTGCGGCCGCCGCACGAGGCCGCGCCGGCATCCTCGTCGCGTTCGCCGCTGCGTTGCTGCTGGGCGCCGGATACGGCTACCTGCAGTGGGTGTCGACCGCCCAGGCACCGGCGTTCGCCGGCGACCCCGCCCAGTACGGCATCGCCGACACCCCGGATATCCCTGGGGCGTGGACCTTCGTCGACCTGTCCGAGCGGTGGACGGGCAACATCAACACCGTCCGCGGCACGGACGGCCTGCCGCCGTTCCGCACGGACAGCGCACTGACCGAGCAGGCCAGGTCCTGCGCCGGAAGCAGAGCCGGCCAGGGCGGTGACTGCCCGGTCAACTCCCTGGGCTGCGCCGAGAACCGCGGCATGGTCTACGGGGCGTGGGACTACGGGGCCGGCGACCTGGACAAACTGGACGGCGACCTGTCCGAGGACTTCATCCGGGACCCGAACCCGTGGGGCGGCGAAAGCATCCCGGTCGCCCTGGACCCGTCGGCGGACATGCGCTCGGCGTGGGTGGCCCTGGAAGACACCGCGAACAAACGTGCCGTCGTCGTCGGCATGTTCTCCAACGGGGCCGGATTGGCGGTGTGGAACAAATGCGTGCAATTCGGCTGA
>Ga0208081_1000371_pt1 | contig 10985 bp, 17 predicted proteins | sample NGESurshal092012_6_FD_184479 | JGI IMG/M metagenome (GOLD analysis project Ga0208081, IMG submission 184479) | Arctic peat soil microbial communities from Barrow, Alaska - NGEE Surface sample 415-1 shallow-092012 (SPAdes) | ecosystem: Environmental > Terrestrial > Soil > Wetlands > Peat ...
TGCTCGTCCCCCACCCAGAATTCCCCCGAGCGCCCGGCGGCGAGCGTCGCGCGCCATGCGGAGGATTCGAGAACGATGCTCTCGAGCTGCATCCCGAGGAGCATGAGCCCCGTGGGAATCGACGCCTCACCGAGCATATCGACCATCTTCATGAACGGGGCCGGAGGGAGCGCGTGCACGTACACGAGGAGCCGCGCCGCGATGATCGACCAGATAAGAGGCACCTTGAAGACGCTTCCGACGGCCTTCCAGGAGCTCTGCCGTCCCGCGCTCGCGAGAAATACGCCGACGGTCGACTGCGAGATGGACGAGGCCACCATATAGATCGTCGCGTAGACGAGCCCCCATTCGCCGAAGGCGAGCATGCAGACGGGGATCCCGTAGAATCCGGTGTTCGCAAGCGTGGACGTCATCGCGATCGCCTGCCGCTCGGCGCGGTCGCGCTTCCAGAGAAAGGTCACGCCGAGGGAAATCCCGAGCTGCACCGCCTGAAGGCAGAGGATAAAAACGAGCACCTCGAGGATGAGGTGCGTGTCCGCCTCGGGCTTGGCGAGCGACATGAACCCGAGCGCCGGCGAGAGGATGTAGAGCTGGGCGCGCGAAAAGGTCTTGAGATCGACCTTTCCGTATTTTCTCAGGAGAAAGCCCAAGAATATGATGAAGAAAACGGGGAGAATTACATGCGTCAGAACCAAGCTAGCCCCACACCGCCGCCGGGATGACTATTACTTTTTCCCCTTGGGCTTCTCGGCGGCCTTCGGTTTCGCTTTCTTCTCGCCTTCGGCCTTGTGCGTTTTCTTCTTCTCGGGGTGGGCGGCCTCGGTCTTGTGGACCTTTGGCTTCGGCGCGTGAGCCTCCGCCGCGGGCGCAGCCGCGGCCGGCGCCTCGACGGCGCCCTCCGGAGCGGCTTCAACCGGCTTCGGGGCCGATTCCCGGGCCGCGGGGGCGGCCGGCGTCTCGACCTTGTGGTAGGTCTTACGCGGCGCCTTCTTCTTCTTGCGCCCTTCCTCGTCCTTCTTGAGGAGCTCGAGGAGCGCGGTACTCGCGGCGTCCCCGACGCGGGGCTTGCCGAGGCGCATGATCCGCGTGTAGCCGCCGGGCCGGTCCACGTAGCGCGGCGCGATCTCGTCGAAGAGCTTTCGCAGAACCTCGCTGTCGTGCACGATGCGCGCGACGTGCCGCCGCGCGGCGAGCTTCTTCTCGGCGGCCCCCGCCGCGGCCGCCGCGTTCCCGCGGCGCGCGAAGGTGATCAGGCGCTCGGCGAGGCGCCGAGCCTCTTTCGCCTTCGGTACCGTGGTCTCGATCCGCTCGCTCGCGAAGAGCGAGGTGACCATGTTGCCGAGCATCGCCTTTCTATGTGAAGCGGTAATGCCGAGTTTCCGCCCGTGGTGTCTGTGCCGCATTATTCCTTCTCCTCTTTTTCCTTCTTATCGGCTTTTTCGACCTTCTTCTCGAGCTTCTTCTCGCCGCGCAGGACCGCGTCGATGTCCATCCCGAGGGAAAGCCCCATGCCTTCGAGAATGTCGACGATCTCCTTGAGGCTCTTCCGGCCGAAGTTGCGATACTTGAGCATGTCCCCTTCGGTCTTGCGAACGAGGTCGCCGAGATTCCGGAGGTTCGCGGCCTTGAGGCAGTTCGACGAACGAACCGAGAGCTCGAGCTCGTCGACGCTCCTCCCGAGGAGCTCCTTCAACCGCTCGATCTCCTGATCGACCACTTCCGCGACCTCCTCCGCCGGCTCTTCCTCGAACCGGATGAAGAGGAGCATGTGGTCCTTGATGATCTTCGCGGCGTACCCGAGCGCGTCCTCCGGCGTGACGCTTCCGTCCGTCGTGATCTCGAGCGTGAGCGAGTCGTAGTCGGTGCGCTGCGCCACGCGCGTGTTCTTCACGATGTAGGTCGCGTGGGTCACCGGACTGAAGTTCGAATCCATCGGAATGAGCCCGATCTCGAAATCTTCGAGGTTATGCAGCTCGGACGGGACGTAGCCGCGGCCGTGCCCGATGAGGATATCCATCTTGAGGCGCGACTTTTCCGTGCACGTCGCGATCACGAGATCCTTGTTCAGGATCTCGATGTCTGGATCCTCCGTGATGTCCCCCGCGGTGACCTCGCCCTTCTTCGACAGGTCGATATGGATGAACTTCGGCTCGTCGCTGTGCATCTTGACGATGAGCTGCTTGAGATTGAGAACGACGTCGGTCACGTCTTCCTTGACGCCCTTGATCGTACCGAACTCGTGGAGGACGGAGTCAATCTTGACGGCCGTCACCGCGGCGCCCTGGATCGACGAGAGGAGCGTGCGGCGAAGGGCATTACCGATCGTATTGCCGAACCCGCGCTCGAGCGGCTCGATCTTGAAGCGGCCGAACGTCGGGGTCTGGGCGGTATCATCCGCGACAATCTCTTTCGGCATCAAAAGGTTACGCCATTTCATCTACCAAATCCTCCTTACACGGCCTGCGCACCGGAGCAATAAATCCGCTCACTTGGAGTAAAGCTCCACGATCACGTTTTCCTCGATCGGAACCGGGATCATCTCGCGCGTCGGCTCCTCGAGATACATTCCTTCGCGCTTGTTGACGTCCACCGAGATGTAGGGAACGGTGCCCCGGCTTCCGTACTTCTTCAGGCTCTCCTCGACGACGAGAAGCGTGCTGCTTTTTTCCCGCAGCGTCACGCGGTCGCCGGGTCTGAGCTGGAACGACGGCCGGTCGACGGGCTTGCCGTTGACCTGGAAATGCTTGTGGAGCACGAGCTGCCGCGCCGTCTCCCGCGACGGGGTGAACCCCATGCGGTAGACCATGTTGTCGAGCCGCTGCTCGAGAAGCTTGAGCAGGTTCGCGCCGGTGACGCCTTTCATCTTCACTGCCCGGAAATAGTAGTTCCGGAACTGCTTTTCGAGCAGCAGGTACATGCGGCGGAGCTTCTGCTTTTCCCTCAGCTGCGTGCGGTAGCTGCTGCGCCTGCTGTATCTCGCGCGTCCGTGCTCTCCCGGCGGGTAGTTCCGCTTCTCGATCTCGCACTTTTCCGAATAGCAGCGGTCCCCCTTGAGGAACAGCTTGACGCCGTCCCTCCGGCACAGCTTGCATTTGGCACCCAAGTATCTCGCCATGAAATCGAAACCTCCTTAGACCCGTGCTCGCTAGATTCTTCTGCGCTTCTTCGCGCGGCAGCCGTTGTGCGGAACCGGCGTGCAGTCCTTGATCGCCGATATTTCGAGGCCGGTCGCGCGGAGCGACCTGATCGCGGCCTCGCGCCCCGGTCCGGGTCCCCGCACCCACGCCTCGACCTTCTTCACCCCGAGACCCATCGCTTCGCGCGCTGCGGTCGCGGCCGCCTGCTGCGCCGCGAACGGCGTGCTTTTCCGCGAGCCTTTGTATCCGAGCCTCCCCGGGCTCGACCACGTGATGATGTTTCCTTCCTTATCCGTGATGCTCACGATCGTGTTGTTGAAGGTTGACTGGATATGGGCAATGCCGTAGATATCCACCTTCTTTGTTTTCTTCTTCGAACTCCGTGGCTGGGCCAAGGTAGAACCTCCCTATGCAGCTGTTTTTTTGCGTTTCGCTCCGGGGCGATTGCGCGGGCCCTTCCGGGTCCGTGCGTTCGTATGCGTGCGCTGGCCGTGCACCGGCAGCCCCATCTTGTGACGCATGCCGCGGTAGGAGCCGATCTCCATGAGCCGCTTGATATTCATCGTCACTTCGCTCCGAAGAGCGCCCTCGACCTTGTAATCGTTTTCGATGATATCCCTGATGCTGACCGTCTGCTCCTCGGTGAGATCCCTCGTCTTCGTCCCGAGCGGCACCTTGGCCTTCTTGCAGATCTCTCTCGCCACCGAGCGGCCGATCCCGAAGATGTACGTCAACGCAATCTCGATATGCTTGTTATCGGGTATATCGATACCTACTATACGCGCCACAGAAACACTCCTTTCGCGAGCGAGGCGGGGCTACCCGTTAGCCCTGCCGCTGCTTGTGCTTCGGATTCTTGCAGATCACGCGGAGAACGCCCTTCCGCCGTATGATCTTGCAGTATGGACAGATCTTCTTGATTGAACTGCGGACCTTCATGGTTACGCTTCCTTCATCACTTGTACCGGTACGTGATCCTGCCTCTCATAAGATCGTACGGGCTGAGCTCGACGGCAACGCGGTCGCCGGGGAGAATGCGGATGAAATGCATCCGCATCTTGCCCGAGACGTGCGCGAGGATCACATGCTTGTTCTCGAGCTCGACCCTGAACATCGCATTGGGCAACGCCTCGACGACGGTCCCTTCTACCGCTATGCCCTTTTGCTTCGGCATTACGTCCTGTGTCGCGCCTTCTTCCCGCCGCGGCTCTCGGGCTCCGCGGCGCCACGTGCGCCCAACGTCCTCAGCGAGTCATGATCACGGGGCCTTCGTTCGTCACGGCCACCGTGTCCTCGAAGTGGGCGGAGAGCTTCCCGTCCACCGTCACGAACGTCCATTTGTCCTTCAGCGTCAGAACCTCGAACCCCCCCTCGTTCACCATCGGCTCGATCGCGAGCACCATTCCGTGAGCGAGCACCGGCCCCCGTCCGGAGAGACCGAAGTTGGGAATCTGGGGGTCCTCGTGCATCTCGCGCCCGATCCCGTGACCGACGAGCGTCCGCACGACGCTGAACCCGTTCGCCTCCGCGTGCCTCTGAACCTCGTGGGAGACGTCGGAGAGATGATTTCCGACCCTCGCCTTGTCGATGCCGAGATCAAGACACGCCCGCGTGACTTCCATGAGCCGCCGGGCCTTCTCGCTCACCTCGCCGATCGGGTAGGTCCGCGAGGCGTCGGCGTAGTAGCCGTTTCGCTCGACGCCGATATCGATCCCGACGATGTCACCTTCCGCGAGCTTCCGCGCGCCGGGAATCCCGTGAACGACCTGCTCGTTCACCGACGTGCAGATCGAGGCGGGATATCCCTGGTACCCCTTGAACGCCGGCTCCGCTCCGCGCGACTTGATGAACTCCTCGGCCGAGCGGTCGAGCTCGCCGGTGGTGACGCCGCTTCGGAGCATTCCCTCGAGCTTCGCAAAGCACTCGACGAGGATCTCACCGCTTTGCCGGATGAGATCCATCTCCGGCCGGCTCCGTATCGCAATCATTTCAAGACGCGGCGTATCTCCGCGTATATCTCTTCGATGTCCCCGGCGCCCTTTACGGCGACGAGGCCCCCGCGCGTGCGGTAATAGTCGATGACGGGAGCGGTCTCGCGCTCGTAGACCTCGAGCCGCTTGCGGACCGTCCCCTCCTCGTCGTCGGGGCGCTTGACGATCGCGGCGCCGCACACGTCGCATACGCCCGGCACCTTGGTCTTGATCGTGTCGAGGTTGTAGACCGCCTTGCACTTCGGGCACACGCGGCGGTTCGAAAGCCGGCGCACGATGAGCTCGGGATCGACGTCGATCACGAGCACGTGATCGATCTTGTCGCCGCGCTTTTCGAGCATCCTCGAGAGCTCCTCGGCCTGCGCGAGCGTCCGCGGAAAACCGTCCATGATCCAGCCTTTGTCCTTCGCCGCGGCGAGCGCCTCGCCGATCAGCCCGAATATGATCCCGTCCGGCACGAGAAGCCCGGCCTTCATGGAGCGCTCCGCCTCGATCCCGAGCGGACTCTTGCGCGCGACCGCGTCGCGGAGCATGTCCCCCGTCGAGAGGTGCGCGAGGCTCCTATCGCGCGCGATGCGCACGGCCTGGGTTCCCTTGCCGGAACCCGGCGCTCCCAGTATCACCATGTGCGTGCCGGCCACTTCAAACGCCTCCTAGAACCGCCTGCCGCGCATCTGACCCTTCTTCATGAACCCGTCGTAGTGCCTCATGAGGAGGTGCGTCTCCATCTGCTGGAGCGTGTCGAGCATCACGCCGACGACGATCAAGAGCCCCGTGCCGCCGAAATAGAACGGGAGCTTTCCCTGCTTGATCAACACGTCGGGCAAAATCGCGATGAACGCGAGGAATACAGCGCCCGGAAGCGTTACGCGGGTCAGTATCCGGTCGATGTAATCGCTCGTCCGCCTGCCGGGACGAATCCCGGGGATGAACCCGCCGTACTTCTGCATGTTCTCGGCGAGGTCGACGGGGTTGAGAATGATCGCCGTGTAAAAATACGTGAAGAAAATGATGATGAGCGCATAGAGCGAGTTGTAGAGCACCCCGTACGGGCTCAGCGCCTGGGTCACGGACTGCATGAATACGTTGGTCTTGAAGAACGCCGCGATCGTGCTCGGGAACATCATGATCGACTGGGCGAAGATGATCGGGATAACGCCCGCCGTGTTGACGCGCAGAGGAATGTACTGCGCCTTCCCGCCGTAGACGCGGCGCCCGACGATCCTTTTGGCGTACTGGACCGGGATCCTCCGCTGCCCCTGCGTGATGACGATGACGCCCGCGACCACGAGCACCATGATGGCGATGAGAAAGACGAGGCGAAGCGGCGTGAGGGTGCCGATCTGCAGGGCGCGCCATGTCTGGATGAAATCGCCGGGGTAGCGCGCGACGATGCCGACCATGATGATCAGCGAAATGCCGTTTCCGATGCCGCGCTCCGTGATCTGCTCCCCGAGCCACATCACGAAGATCGTGCCCGCCGTCATCGTGATCACCGTGACGAGCCTGAAGAACATGCCCGGGGACGGCACGACGCCCTCGGCCATGTTCTCGAGGAAGAAGGCGATGCCGACCGCCTGGACTATCGAGAGGCCGACCGTTCCGTATCGCGTGTACTGCGTTATCTTCTTGCGCCCCTCCTCCCCCTCCTTCGCGAGCTTCTCGAAGTACGGGATGACCGCCTGGAGAAGCTGGATAATGATCGACGCGCTGATATACGGCATGATGCCGAGCGCGAATATCGTCACGCGGTGCAGGTTGCCCCCCGCGAAAAGATCGTAGAGCTGAAGGATTCCTCCCTGCTGGCTCGCGAAGAACGTTTTGAGCGCAGCGGGGTTCACGCCCGGCGTCGTGATGTGGCTGCCGATCCGGTACACGATGAGGAGTCCCATCGTGAAGAGGAGGCGCCTCTTGAGCTCGGGAATGCTGAACATATCCTGGATCTTCTTGAACATTATTTCTTCTCCCGATCGTCGAGCCCGGGCGCCTTCTTCCCGGAGAGAAGCCGAATCGTGCCGCCGGCCTTCGTGATCGCCTCCGCCGCCGTGCGGCTCACCGCGTCGACCTCGACCTCGAGCGCCACCGCGAGCGTGCCCCGCCCGAGAATCTTGACCGGCTCCGAGGCCTTCCGAACGAGGCCCGCCTTGATGAGGGTGCCGCGGTTGACCTTTGAGCCCGCCTCGAACGCGCCGAGACGGTCGAGGTTCACGACCTGGTAGTAGATCTTGAAGATATTGACGAATCCCCGCTTCGGCACGCGCCGCTGGAGCGGCATCTGGCCGCCCTCGAACCACGCGGGAATGCTTCCGCCCGAACGCGCCTTCTGCCCCTTGCAGCCGCGGGTGGAGTACCTCCCATGCCCTGAGCCGGGGCCGCAGCCGACGCGTTTGTTCTTCTTCGTAGCGCCCTTCGGGGACTTGACTTCGCTCAGCTTCATTGCGTCTAGCTCCTTGTCGTTCCCTTATCGATGACGGTGTATCCCGGACCCTTCTTCCTGCGGATCTCGACGTCTTTCTCGTCGACCTCTTCCCAGACCACGAGGTGCTGCACCTTGTGGATCATTCCCCGGATCTGCGGCGTGTCCTTCTTGTAAAGCGTCCGCTGGTTTCTCCTGAAGCCGAGAGACTCCATGACGGGCCGGTGCTTGTCGTAGAGGGAGTTTATGATGCTTCTCACCTGCGTTATCTTCAACATCTTCGCCATATCATTTCCTCGTTTGTCGAGCCGTTCGCCGCGCGACGCGCGTCACTCGGCGGCGCCCTTCTCTTGCTTCGTCCCGAAAAGCTTGGTAATCGAAATGCCGCGGCGGTTCGCCACGTCGCGCGCGCTCCGGATGCTCTTGAGCCCCTTCACGGTCGCCTTCACCATGTTGTGCGGATTGTTCGACCCCAGGGACTTCGTGAGAATGTCCTTCACGCCCGCCACCTCGAGCACGGCGCGCACGGCGCCACCGGCGATGACGCCGGTACCGGGCGAGGCGGGCTTCATGAGCACCTTGGAGGCGCCGAAAATCCCCATGACCTGGTACGGGATCGTTCCCCCCTGCATCGAAATGAGGAACATGCTCTTCTTCGCCGCCTCCGTCGCCTTGCGGATGGCGTCCGCGATCTCGTTCGCCTTGCCGAGCCCGATCCCGACCTTGCCCATGCCGTCCCCGACGGCGACGAGCGCGTTGAAGCTGAACCGGCGCCCTCCCTTGACGACCTTCGCGACACGATTGATATGGATCGTCTGCTCCAGGAACTCGGGAGCGAGCTCACCCCCGTCGCGCCCTCCGCGACCGTCCCTCGATCCCCGGCGATCTCTCGAATCTCTCGGTCCTCTCGAATCTCTCGGTTGTGATCCGTTCACCTGTACACCCCCACGGGTGAGTTGCGGTGCCCCACGACGGGCACACGGGTTCTTAGAACTCGAGTCCGCCTTCCCTGGCAGCCTTCGCCAGAGCGGCGACCCTTCCATGATAGAGATACCCGCCGCGGTCGAACGCGACGGCCTTGATTCCCTTCTCGACGGCGACCGCGGCGATCGCCTTGCCGACGGCCACCGAACGCCGCATCTTGAGACTCATCGGACGAGCCGGCTTCTTGCCGCCCTTGTCCTTGCCCTTCTCCCCCTTTTCGGGCTTGCCGGCCTTTTCGCCCGCCTTCTCGGGAGCCTTCTCAGGTTCCTTCTCGGGGGCCTCAGGCACGGCCGCGAGCTCGAGCTTGAGGCTCGACGCCTGCGCGAGCGTGCGCCCCGAGTCGTCGTCTATGATCTGCGCGTAGATGTGATTGAGGCTCCGGAACACGCACAGCCGCGGCCGCGCCGGCGTTCCGTGGACTTGTTTCCGCACGCGTTCGTGCCGTCTCAACCTGGCGTTTCTGTTCTCCTGATTAACGTCTCTTTTCACCTGTCCAGACTCCCCTTCACCTAGAAGCCGGTGCCGACGGCGGTCTTGCCGGCCTTGTGCTTGACAATCTCGCCCGCGTACCGGATCCCTTTTCCCTTGTACGGCTCGGGCGGCCTGAACTTGCGGATCTCCGCGGCCGTCTGGCCGATCTTCTCCTTGTCGATCCCCGAGATCGTGATCTTCTTCGCATCGGGAACCTCGATCTTGACCCCCTCGCGCGGCTCGTACCGGATCAGGTGCGCGAATCCGAGGCTCAGGACCAGCGTCGTGCCCTTGAGCTCGGCGCGGTACTCGACCCCCTCGATCTCGAGCTTCCTCTCGTAGCCTTGCGAGACGCCGTGCACCATGTTCGCGACGAGGGTCCGCGTGAGTCCGTGGAGCGATTTGTGCATCTTCGAATCGCTCGGGCGCTTCACCGTGACCGAGCCCTCGCCGACCTCGACGGTCATGTCGGGATGAAGGGTGCGCGTGAGCTCACCCTTGGGTCCCTTGACCGTGATCACGTTACCCGCAACGTGCGTCGAAACGCCGGCCGGGACCGGCACCGGATATTTTCCCACTCGTGACATATCGACCTTCTACCTCCGTCGGCTCCCGTGCGAACGAGCCGGGAACGCTCTTCGCCGGCCGCGCGCCAGCGCGAGCGGCTACCAGATATGGGCGAGAACCTCCCCGCCGACGCCGAGAGCGTGGCACTCCTTGTCCGTCATGACGCCCTTCGACGTCGAGATGATCGCGATGCCGAATCCGCCCAGCACGCGCGGAATCTTGTCCTTCGGAACGTACACGCGGCGGCTCGTGAGGCTCACGCGCTTCATTCCCTCGATCGCGCAGACGCGCTGCTCGTCGTACTTGTAGTAGACCCTGAGCGTCCCCTGCGTGGTGTCGTCGATGTACTTCACGTTCTTCACGTATCCGTTATCGAGGAGGATCTTCGCGATCTGCGCCTTGATGCGGGACGCGGGAATATCGACGTACGTCTTCTTCGCCTTCTTGCCGTTTCGCAGCCGGACGATCATGTCGGCTATCGGATCGGTCATCATTTCGCCATCACCTCAGATTCTTACGATTCCTCACGCGCCGTACGCCTACCAGCTCGCCTTGGTAACGCCCGGGATCTTCCCCTCGAGGGCGAGCTCGCGGAAACAGATGCGGCACATTCCGAACTTGCGGAGGTAGGCCCTCGGGCGCCCGCACCTGCTGCATCGGAAGTATGCCCGCACCTTGAATTTCGGCGGTCTCTTCGCTTTCGCGACCAAGCACTTCTTAGCCACTGATTCTCCCTTTCAATCTGTCAGTTCTTGCGGAGCGGCATGCCGAGGAGCATGATGAGCTCCTTCGCTTCCTCGTCCGTCTTCGCCGTCGTGACAATCGTGACATCCATTCCCATGACTTTCATGATCTTGTCGTAATCGATCTCGGGAAATATGATGTGCTCCTTGACGCCGAACGAGTAGTTCCCCCGCCCGTCGAAGCTCCGCGGGCTGAGGCCGCGGAAATCCCTGATTCGCGGTATCGCGACGTTCACGAGGCGGTCGAAGAACTCGTACATCCGGACGTGCCGGAGCGTCACGTAGCACCCGATCGGAATGCCCTCGCGGAGCTTGAACCCCGCGATCGCGGCCTTCGAGCGCGAAATCGCCGGGCGCTGCCCCGCGATGGCCCCGAGGTCCTTCACCGCGGCCTCGAGAAGCTTGGCATCCGTGATCGCGCCGCCGACGCCCATGTTGATCACGATCTTCTCGAGCCGGGGCACCTGATTCACGTTCTTGTAGCCGAACTTCTTCATCATCTCCGGCACGGCGCGCTCGATGTAACGCCGCCTGATATTCGATACGTACTGTGTGTTCGCCATCGCACTCACCGTTTCCGTTTCTCCGCTGCCGTCATGAAGAGCTCTCCGCCGCCCGCGCGGCGGCGAGCGCACTCGTCATCAATCCTGCTCGGCCAGCATCTCCCGACACTTCT
>Ga0208081_1000372_pt1 | contig 10958 bp, 9 predicted proteins | sample NGESurshal092012_6_FD_184479 | JGI IMG/M metagenome (GOLD analysis project Ga0208081, IMG submission 184479) | Arctic peat soil microbial communities from Barrow, Alaska - NGEE Surface sample 415-1 shallow-092012 (SPAdes) | ecosystem: Environmental > Terrestrial > Soil > Wetlands > Peat ...
CTGAAAAAACAGTGGGAAAATATGGATCCATCTGGTAAAAGTTTTAAAGCCTTCACCGAACGTCAGGAAGCATTAAAAAAACAATACAGCCAAAAACAGGCGGAAAAGCAGCATTCCAAGGGCAAGCTTACGGCCGGGGAGCGCATAAATCTCCTGTTTGATCCGGGCACTTTTGAAGAGCTGGATGCATTTGTCACACCAGCTGACCAACCTGTTGAATTCGGAAAAGTGGAACGCACCTATGGTGACGGGGTCATAGTTGGACATGGTAAAGTGAATGGCCGGTTGGTTTTTGCCTTTGCACAGGATTTCACGGTAATGGGAGGTTCACTTGGTTATGTGCATGCCAAGAAGATCGCAAAAATACAGGAGATGGCCCTTAAAATGGGCACTCCCATAATAGGCATGATGGATTCCGGAGGCGCAAGGATCCAGGAAGGTGTAGCAAGCCTGAGCGGCTACGCCTCTATCTTCCATAACATAATACATTCTTCAGGCATCATTCCGCAATTATGCGTTATTATGGGACCCGCTGCAGGTGGTGCAGTCTACTCCCCTGCCCTCACTGATTTCGTCTTCATGGTAAACCATACAAGTTATATGTTCGTAACAGGGCCCAATGTTGTTAAAGAGGTTCTTAATGAAGATGTAACTTCAGAGGAGCTTGGGGGTGCTGAGGTTCATGGTCGGAAAAGTGGAGTGGCTCATATGATCTATGATGATGAGGAGAATACAATCCTGGCACTTAAGAAATTCCTGGCTTACCTCCCCTCAAACAACGTGGAGAATCCTCCGGTGGTTCCTGATGATGGATCGACTCCGGATGTCAATGAGAAACTTCGCGATATTGTGCCGGATGATCCCAACAAGGCTTATGATGTTAAAGATATTATACAGCTGATTGTTGATAAAAACAGCTTCTTTGAGACGGCAGAACTTTATGCTCCGAATCTGGTCACAGGATTTGCAAGGCTCAAGGGTAAAACTTTAGGTATAGTTGCAAACCAGCCAAAAGTTCTTGCAGGCGTTCTCGATATTGACTCATCAACAAAAGGGGCGAGATTTATAAGATTTTGTGATGCATTCAATATACCTATTCTTACCCTGGAAGATGTTCCTGGCTTCCTTCCCGGCACAGATCAGGAACATGCAGGCATAATAAGGCATGGCGCAAAATTGCTGTTTGCATATAGTGAAGCGACAGTTCCAAGGATCACTGTTATTATCAGGAAGGCATACGGAGGAGCATTCATTGTGATGAACAGCAAGAGTCTTGGCGGTGACTTCAGCTTTGCATGGCCAACTGCAGAAATAGCAGTCATGGGTCCTGACGGTGCCGTTGCAATTCTATATCGCAAGGAGCTTGCCGAATCAAAAAATCCGGCAGAGATGAAGAAAGAGCTTGTGAAAAAGTACCGCGATAAAATAGCCAATCCCTTTATAGCCGATGAACTTGGATATATTGATGAGGTAATAGATCCTGCCGTTACAAGGAAGAAAATAATTTCTGCTTTCAGCGCCCTCAGTAACAAATGGGTAAAAGTCCCGGCGAGGAAGCATGGCAATATGCCTTTATAAGGCAAAAGACAAAAGACAAAAGTACTAAGACAAAGGTAGAAGTTAAAACTACCTAATTCCCCCCTTGAGGGGGGTAGGGGGATGTAAAGGAATATTAGGCAAAAGTAAAAAATAATGAAAATCAAGCGCATACTTATAGCCAACCGGGGCGAGATTGCGATTCGGATAATGAAAACAGCGCGTCGGATGAATATCAGAACCGTTGTTGTTAAAACTGCCATTGAACCGAACGCAATGTATCTCTCCCGGGCTGATGAGGTATTTGACAACACTGAAGAAGTTTCTGAAATACCAGTATTCCTGGATATTGAAAAGCTTATTTCAATCGCCCTCAGGACGGGTGCAAATGCCGTGCATCCGGGATATGGCTTTCTTGCCGAAAATGCCTACTTCGCTCAAAAATGCCTCGATAATGAGATAATCTTCATCGGTCCTTCCCCTGACGCTATTTATAAAATGGGCAATAAAACAATTGCCCGCAAGATGGCTTTAAAAAACGGGATCCCTATGGCAATGGGAAGCAATGGAAATATTCCGAATGCAGAAGAAGCTATTGAAATAGCCGAGAAAATAGGATATCCTGTAATTATCAAAGCTGCATCAGGAGGAGGAGGCAGGGGAATGAGAATTGTCAGGAAATCTGATGAGATGGAAAAGATGTTCATTATTGCCAGCAAGGAGGCCGAAAAAGCATTTAATGATCCTTCAGTTTTTATTGAAAAATATATTGAAAATCCAAAGCATATTGAATTTCAGATACTTGGCGACACCAAAGGAAATGTGATTCATCTTGGCGAAAGAGAGTGTTCAATCCAGAGAAAACATCAGAAGCTGCTTGAAGAATCTCCATCCTGTGCCCTTGATAGTGGACTCAGAAAGACAATGGGAAAGATTGCTGTCCGGATAGCAAAAGCAGTGAATTATTATTCTGCAGGAACAGTTGAGTTCCTGCTCGATTCTGAAAAGAATTTCTATTTCATGGAGATGAACACCAGGATTCAGGTCGAGCACCCTGTTACAGAGATCGTTACCGGTATAGATCTTATTGAACAACAGATCAGGATTGCCAACGGTGAGGAGCTGAAGATCAAACAGGAAGACATCAAACTGAAAGGATGGGCTATAGAATGCAGGATAAATGCCGAGGATGTCCAGGCTGGTTTTGCACCGGATCCGGGAAAGATTGAAAGACTTAGCATGCCATCAGAAGACTATGTCAGAGTGGATACGGGGATCCAGTCCGGATCGTCGATTGTATCAAGCTACGATTCAATGATTGCAAAGCTTATAGTAAGCGGAAGGGACAGGAAGGAGGCTATAAAGAATTGCAAAATGGCGCTTGATAAGGTTTGGATAAAGGGGACAAAAACAACGCTTCCGTTTTTCAGGCTGCTTGTCCGTAACCAGAAATTTCAGGATGGCACTTTCACAACAGCATTTATTGAAGACCTGGACAAGTATTATTACAACAGCGAATATGAGGAAATGCTGGCAGCCTGGCTTGCCACAAAGCTCTTTGTAGAAGAAAATCTCCAGGAGCATAGTACCAGTGCCAGTTTCGAAAACAGCGTGGACATGAGCCCATGGCTTCTGAATAAAAGAATCAATCAATTTTAATCAGCAGGACAGCAATGAATGATAAGCTCAGGATAAAAAAGCTCTATACACTTTCCTCTGAGAACAGGAAATTCAGCTTTCCATTGCCACTGAAGAATAAAATACGAATCGGAAAGAGGGATTATATAGTTCAGCTCAAGGCAGATGAGAATTACGGAACGTTCATCTTGTGGAAGAACCGAAAATACCCGGTTGAGATCGTAAGGTCACGGCAGAATAAATATGAGATCCTGTTTAATGATATAAGTTACATATTTACAGTTGAGACCCCGTTCTCTATGAAAAGGATGAAGGTACTCAGTACAGGTAAAGTTAAAACTGAAAAAGAATCATTAAAAGCGCCAATGCCAGGAAAGATAATTGATGTTCTGGTCAGGGAAGGATCAAATGTTCTGCGTGGAGAACCGTTGTTGGTCCTTGAGGCCATGAAGATGCAGAATGAGATCCAGTCTCCTGTAAACGGGCAGATCATCAGAGTTTTGGCAAAGCCAGATTCAAATGTAATGAAGGATGATTTGCTGATCGAAATAAAGGTAATTTAAAATTGGTATGAGGTATGGGGTTCGGGGTATGGGGAAAACCAGGATCCGTTTTTATTATGTTCTTCCTCATACCTCATACCTCATACCTCATACCTCGTACCTCGTACCTCGTACCTCATATCTTACTTAATTGGTACCTGCTTCAGTGTCTCGCATAAAAAATCAAAAAACTTCTTAACCGATGGTATAAACACTTTTTCATCCGGACTATGCGGATACTTTATTGTCGGCCCGAATGAAATCATATCGAGATTCGGATAAACTCCTCCAAGCAAACCGCACTCGAGACCGGCATGAATAGCCTTAATTTCAGGAACTATGCCGTACAGTTTTTTATAGATTCCACTCATCGTTTTCAATATCGGAGATTCCATATTAGGTTTCCATCCGGGATAGCTGCCTGTCAGTGTGACCTTTGCATCAATCAGATGAAACACAGCAGCAATTCGCCATGCAGTCGAAATCTTCGATGTGTCAACCGAACTCCGGGTAAGGTTATGGGCTTCAAACTTGCCGTTTATAACTTTAACAATAGCCAGATTATTTGAAGTTTCAACAAGTCCCTTCATTGCCTGACTCATCCTTTGAACACCATTCGGGCAAGCGAAGACAGCACGGATGATTTTGAACTGATCATCCTTGTTCATGACCTTTTCAGGAAGATCAACCTTCTTGCAGGTAAAAGATATTGTTGGTTCAGTTTCGGCGAATTCAGCTTTGTACATTTTATCGTATCCCTTCACAAATTTTTCAAATTCTTTTGCTTTTGCACCTGTAATAAGAACAACTGAATAAGATTCACGCGGAATTGCATTGCGAAGGTCACCCCCTGCTGCTTCAGAAAGTCGGATTTTAAAATCAGCTTCTGCCTGCATCAGGAACCTGAACATAATTTTATTTGAATTAGCCCTGGCAAGAGCAATGTCAACACCTGAATGGCCTCCCTTTAGTCCCTTAGCAGTAATTCGATATGCAACCATTCCTCCGGGAGATTTTTCTTCCAGATATTTTTTCGTGGCACTTACATCAATTCCTCCGGCACAACCTACATATAGTTCACCCTCATCTTCTGAATCAAGATTCATAAGAATGTCACCGTGGAGAAGTCCTTTTTTAAGTCCGAAAGCTCCAGTCATGCCGGTTTCTTCATCTATGGTAAAAAGTGCTTCCAGCGGACCATGCTGAATATCTTTTGATGCCATAACGGCCAGGGCAGCAGAGACTCCTATCCCGTTGTCTGAACCGAGCGTTGTGCCATTAGCTTTGACCCAATCTCCGTCGATCAATGTTTCAATAGGGTCCTTCTCAAAATCATGTTTTTTATCGCTGTTTTTCTGAGGGACCATGTCAAGGTGAACCTGGAGGATCACTCCTTTGCGATTCTCCATTCCTTTTGTTGCCTGTTTTCTTACGATAACATTGCCGACTTTGTCAACTATTACTTCAAGCTTATGATCTTTGGCAAATTTGACAACAAATTCTGCAATTTTCTTTTCCTTTTTTGAAGGACGAGGAATCTGTGTAATTTCATGGAAATAGTTCCATACCTGCACAGGCTCAAGTTTGCGTATGTCGTTCATAGTTATTGTTTTTAAAAATTAGATTGATTAACTTATAAAAATACAAATATTTTTATAATTTTGGGCACCTGATCAAAATACCAGAATCTCATGAGGTCATATCATAAGTCCTCCTATTTTAACCAAATCATTATAATTAAGTCCTTATGTAGTTTCTAATCTGTGATAAATGACATTTCTGTATATTATTGTCGCATTGGCTATTGTATTTGATTTTATTAATGGATTTCATGATTCCGCAAACTCCATAGCTACAGTTGTTTCTACAAAAGTACTTTCACCCCTGGCTGCAGTTTCGATGGCAGCTTTCTTTAATTTTATAGCATTTACTGTCTTTCCTCTTAGAGTTGCAACAACCATCGGGAAAGGGGTTGTAGAGCCTGATGTATTAAACCTTACAGTAATTGGAGCGGCACTTGTTGCTGCAATAATATGGAATCTGATCACATGGTGGTGGGGATTACCTTCAAGTTCTTCGCATACTCTTGTGGGAGGATTAGTAGGAGCAGCATTGGTCAGCTCCGGTCCCGGTTCAATAATCACAAGCGGAGTTATTAAAATTCTGGCATTCATTGTAATATCACCTCTCCTTGGGATGATATTCGGATTTATTATTTCCACTGTCGTGCAGTATCTTGCAAGGAACAACACTCCCTTTGGTGTTGATAAGCATTTCCGACGTCTACAGCTGGTTTCAGCAGCTGCTTTCAGTCTGGGACATGGCGGTAATGATGCCCAAAAATCGATGGGAATAATCTGGATTGCATTGATAGTCTACGGTCTTATGACAAAGGATGCTGCAAGACCTCCCTTATGGGTTATTTTATCGTGTCAGACTTCTATTGCTCTGGGGACATTATTCGGCGGATGGCGAATAGTAAAAACTATGGGACAGAAGATAACAAAGCTAAAACCCTTTGAGGGATTCTGTGCCGAAACTGCAGGAGCAATAACCCTTTTTGGAGCCACACACTTCGGCATACCGGTCAGCACAACTCATACCATCACCGGAGCAATTATCGGCGTTGGTTCCCGTAAAGGTCTTTCTGCAGTTAAATGGGGAGTAACTAGAAAAATCTTCTGGGCATGGATATTCACAATTCCTGTCTCAGGACTAATCGGAGCCGCAATATATTTTTTATTCAATCTGATCAACATAAGTTCGATTTAAAATTAAAACCAACCATATGAATATCGATAAGTTTCTTAAGTTTTTTGTTCCAAAGGACCATTCATTTTATCCCCTCTTTGAAGAGGATGCAAGAAATCTCGTAAAAGCTACAGAACTTCTTAGAAAACAAATGTCAAGCACTGATCCTGAAACTCATGAAAAGCTGCATAAGGAGATCAAAGAGGTGGAGCATATTGGCGATGAGATAACAGACAGATCATTTCAGGCCCTTAATAAATCATTCATTACTCCGTTCGACAGGGAAGATATTCATGAGCTGACGGCAAGTATTGATGATGTTGTGGATTCAATTGACGGGGTAAGCCGGAGGATCTGCCTTTACAAACCCAAGAAACTTATGGATGTTTATAAAGAGATGGCAGATATGATCCATGCCGCAGCCCTTGAGATTGAGGTTTGTGTCCATTCCCTGAACGATGTTGCAGCAAACAAGAAAGAGATTCTCCAGGCTTGTGCCAAAGTAAAGGAAATTGAGCACAAAACTGATGAGTACTATTACGTTGCAGTCGCTGAGCTTTTTGACAAAGAGAAAGATGCTGCCGAGCTCCTGAAAAATAACAAGATACTGGAAATCCTTGAAAGAACTGTCGATGAAGAAGAGGATGTAACAGATGTGATAAGAGCAATTCTGATTAAGATGGCATAAGAATGGTACGGGGTGCGAGGTATGAGTTATGAGGAAAACCGGATTTTGGATTTCCCCATACCCCGTACACCATACCTCAAACCATTTAACTACTTTTAATCATTGTAAGTACCATCTTAAATTTCTCCAATGCCTTAACTTCATGCGGTATATTGGCAGGCATAATGATGCTCTGACCGGCAGTAAGAATATTTGACTTCCCTCCTGTTATTATCTCGCCTTCACCCTCAACTACCTGAATCATAGCATCAAATGGTGCAGTATGTTCGCTAAGTGCTTCTCCCTTGTCAAAAGAAAAGAGAGAGATATTCCCGGTTTCCTTATTCAGGACTGTTTTGCTTACAATGCCTCCATTCGAGTATTCAATTGAATCATTAAAACTGAAGGCTTTTCCTTTTTCAAATTCATTGGATCCCATAGACTGTCTGTTAATTATTTAACAATTGAACAATATTGCCGGTAATAAAGTTCAATGTACTTTTGAGACAGACTCTTATATGTCCGGTTTATGCGTCTCTATTGGTGCTGATTATTCCAGTTTCTTAATATTCGGCAATTCAAGTCCGTACCCTTTCTTCTTGTCTTCTGCTTTAAGCAGCAAGGCAAATACAAGAGCAATAACTCCGAAGCAGGTAAATATTAACATAGGAAGGGTGTAATTATAGCTCGGAACAGGGGAACCTTCAATAAGATGTGTCCCAGTTATGCAGTATTTATCCAATACCCAGCCGATAAGTGCCGGAACGCCCATCAGTCCGATATTCTGAACCCAGAAAATCAAAGCATAAGCTGTACCGAGCTGCTTTTCAGGAATGATCTTCGGCACTGAAGGCCACATTGCGGACGGTACAAGTGAAAATCCTATTCCCAGAATGATTATAAGTACTATTGCAATAGGCGTGGCTCTCAGGAAAGGTATGGAATACATCGCATGTACGAAGATCAGAAGAACAGCACCAAGGATCATTATTGAGGCTCCTTTCCCCTTCCGGTCATAGAGATTGCCAAAAAGAGGAGTCAGGATCATGGTCCCAAAAGGAAGCATACCCGGAATGATTCCTGCCAGTTCGGGATCGACCTGAAATTTGTTAACCATCAGATCGGCAGCATACTTCAGGAATGGAAAAACTGCCGAATAAAACAACACACAGAGCAATGCAATATACCACCAGCCTTTATTGGAAATTATGAACCAGATATCTCTAACGCTGAATGATTCTTCACTTTCAGCAATATTACTCCGTTCGGCTTCTGCTGCAATGGATTTATCCAGTTTTTTATCCATAAAAGTATAGACAATGAAAGATATCATGCCAATGCATAACATAATAAGGCATACAAGTATGGGTTTGGAAACTCCATGAAGTGCTCTCGCAATAGGTACAGATGTTACCATTGCCATTGTAGTTCCTATTCTGGCTGTTGCCATTTCAAGCCCCATGGCAAGAGCCATCTCCTTTCCCTTGAACCATTTGACTATGATTTTTGATACGGTAATACCAGCGGTTTCAACGCCAACGCCAAAGGTTGCAAATCCAAGTCCGGCTACTACCACCTGCGCTTTCATTCCCAGAATCAAATGTCCGTCAAGGTTATGTGTTGAAATTGCCCAATATTTAATGGCAGTTCCTATTACCATTACTGATGTTGCCATGACACCGGTAAATCTGACACCCATTTTATCAAGAATTATTCCACCTAGAATAAGCATCAGCAGGAATACATTGAACCAGCCATATGCACTTGTAAAAAATCCATATTCGGCACTATTCCAAAGCAGTTCTTTTTCAAGCATCGGTTTGAGAGGCGCCATTACATCGGTCAGCCAATATCCGCATAACATCGTAAATGCAACAACAGCAAGTGCAGTCCATCGGGCTGCCTTTGAGTCGCGCAAAGTATTGGTTATTGTTTCCATATAGAAAGTTTAGATATTTTTTAAAGACCGGTAAATGTAGAAAAATATTTTAATGTAAATCCGTAAATAAACAAGTTAAATTGAACATAAAACATTGTTTTCACGTTATACAGATGAAATTCTAGCTCATATTTTATGGGCTGAAAGTAAATTACTTATTTTGCACAAAATTTGTAGCAGTAATTATTAAAATGAATTTATGAAAAAGGCATTTTTGCTTATACTATTTATTACTCTGACAATTTCATCATATTCCCAGGATAAAGCAGTAAAATGGTACACTATTCAGGAAGCCGAAAAGCTCAGCAAACAATCATTCCGACCAATCTTCATTGATACATATACTGACTGGTGCGGATGGTGTAAGAAGATGGACCAGGAGACTTTTTCAAACTCAGTAATTGCTGACATCCTTAATAAGAGATTCTATCCTGTCAAGTTTGATGCGGAAGGAAAAGAGAGCATCAATTTCTTTGGACAGACTTTCATAAATGACGGAAAAGCCGGAAAAGCCCATCAACTTGCTGTTGCCTTGCTTAATGGCCAGCTTTCGTATCCTACAGTGGTATTCTTTATAAAGCAGGGTGATAAATTTCAGGTTCAGCCTGTACCCGGATTCAGACAGCCAAAAGAAATGGAGATGCTCCTTACATTTTTTGCCGACAAAGCATACGAAACCCAGAAGTGGGAGGATTATCAGACTACTTTCAAGGGGAAGATAGAATAAAAGGCGACAGGCGGCAGGCGTCGGGCATCAGGCGACCGGCGACAGGTAAATCCATGCCCGCAATGACATTATTGGCTTTCCTGAAGCCTGTAGCCAGTAGCCCGTAGTCTGTAATTACATTGTAATTACTTTCCGATTATGTAATTTGCTGGTAACCTGATAATTTCTCCAAACTGATAAATTAGTTTTCGCGATTTATTAAGGACTTCATTCCCGATCATAATCTTTAAGTTAACGACATCAGGGACCCTGTAAAACAGGTTGTTATATTTTTGAGCCGTAGAGGCTCCTGATTTCCCGGAAATAATATTGAGATTCCTGGTTTTCATCTCAGGAATGAATTCCATAATAACCGGAGAACCAGACTTTTCTGATGATTCAGCCGGACCGGTCAATTCTGAAAACATGCATAAAGTAACCTGTTTGCCAGTTAAATCTTTACGGGGAATTACCTGATAGCTAAATATCCGCTTCTCCTTCAGTATTTTTCCTGTAAAGAGTTCAGTGTATTCTTTTTCAAGACGATTAATTTCATTTAATGCAGCTCCGTTTTGTGGAAATACATTGGTCTCTCCTGTCAGGATCAGATGTTTACCGTCTCTCAGTTCCATAAGCCGGATAGCAGCCTTCTCAGCAAGCTGATCAATGGTTAGTTTTTGTTTTTTCTCCACCAGATATGGGATCCTTACAAAAGCAGTGTCAACACTTACAATTTTATAAAGAGTATCTCTTCTGTCCTGAAAATACTCATCTGAACCCAGATCATAGATTCTTAAATTGCTTAAATCATTATGATCATTCTGATCCTTGTCTTTGAATGAATTATATAATCCGGGATTCAGGTCAAGTATTAATCCGGATTTCTTAAGGGCAAGAGCATTTGTCTGAAAAACAGAGTTTGCTTCAATAACATAAAACTGCTCCGGATCGAGTTCCTCATGAGTGGTTACAGTTATCCTGGTAATAGTCCAGAACTCATTTTCTGCCTTTATAACATCAGTAAGTCCGAGCAGATCCCCCGCAAAGCGCGAATAAGGCCCTGGTTTTTCAATCACCCGTTCTGCTTCGATTTCAACATCAACAACAGTAAGAGGAAGACCATATACAAGGCTTCCTTGTGATACAGCTGTTTTATCTGAAAGAGGTGTTACAACACTT
>Ga0208081_1000373_pt1 | contig 10956 bp, 9 predicted proteins | sample NGESurshal092012_6_FD_184479 | JGI IMG/M metagenome (GOLD analysis project Ga0208081, IMG submission 184479) | Arctic peat soil microbial communities from Barrow, Alaska - NGEE Surface sample 415-1 shallow-092012 (SPAdes) | ecosystem: Environmental > Terrestrial > Soil > Wetlands > Peat ...
CGGGCAGACGACTTTCAATTTTGAGACCCGGAAGATGGAGAGTCTCAAAGTCACCGGGCGTCATGACACTTGCATTGCCTTAAGGATGCCTGTAATTGTTGAGGCTGCTGCGGCAGTTGCGCTTGCTGACCTGATGCTGGTCGACAGGGGTATCTGTGGTATCAGGAAGTAATTCCGCCGGTTACCGGTCTTTAGCAAATTCATTTTTCAAAATCAATAATTTCTTCGTTGCATCATTTACCCTGAACCTGTCATCAATTCTTTCGCCAACGATCCAGACAATTTTACCGCCTGATTCCAGGATAAGAGCCTTCTCTTTATCAAGCCTTGAAAACTTCCTGTCGATAAAATAATCGCTCAGCTTTCTCTTCTTTTTCATACCAAGCGGATAAAAGAAATCGCCCGGGAGCCATTTCCTGACTATTATCGGAAATGAGAGCTTGTCAAAATCCAGGCAGGCCGTTTTACGGTTGGAAGGGATTATAAAGCCGGGAGCATGGATAAGTTTGCTGACAGATACAAAACCGGGTATTTTCTTTAACCCGGCAATTGAATTCGCTTTATAATATTCATCTTTTATTTCAGTCTGAACTGAAATGATAATATCATTCCTGTTTTTGAGGAGCCTGTGAGTTCCAGTAAAAAGCTGACCACCAGTTTCTCCTCCGGTAATTTTATGAAGGTCAGGCACCATGCTTCCGGTAATCCCGTATGGTTTGAAGAGCTCATATAGTAACGTATTGTTACCAAGGTAGGGCTTAAGCTTGCTGATATTTACGATCAGGTTGCCATCTTTCTTTTTCGTTAAACTATCCCTTAGCTTATCTGTGAAATAATTAACAATATCGTTTATTGCTCCCAGTCTTTCGGCAGTCTCATTCAATGTGCTTTCTATTGATGGGTTGATATCTTTAAGAACTGGAATTACAAGATGCCTGATCTTATTCCTGGTATATTTTGTTTCTGCGTTAGACTTATCTTCCCTGAAATTTACCTTGTACTTAATACAATATTCCTTAATTGTTTCCCTTGAAGCAAACAGCAATGGCCTGATGATATGGTTTCCGGAATTTTTCATCCCGGTAAGTCCTGCAATTCCTGTTCCCCTGGTGAGGTTGATAATCAGTGTTTCAATATTATCATTCAGGTTGTGAGCTACCGCAATAGCTTCATAGCCGTTCTTTTTCCGGATTTCTTCAAACCAGTTGTATCGCAATTCCCGGGCAGACATCTGGATTGATATTCCTTTTTTTTCTGCATACCCCTTTGTATCAAACCTTATGGAATAAAATGGGATATGATGAAAGTCGGCCATTTTTTTTACCAGTTTTTCATCCTTGTCGGATTCACGTTCCCTCAGGCAAAAGTTACAATGTGCAACTCCTGTTTTAATGCCGCTCATTGTAAAGAGATCAGCCATAACCATTGAATCAATTCCTCCGCTTACAGCCATAAGCACCTTATCGCCTTTATTAACAAGGTGGTTTTCTTCAATATAATTCAGGAATTCATTAAGCATGTTATGACTGGTTGAAAGTTATCTGTATAGTAAGGTGGATGGTGGACCTGGGTTAAAGTTATCTGGTTTAAGCAGTTGTTCTCCTGACAGCGACAGGTAGCTGACGTTTGAATATAGCGGCAGATTCGGATAAAAGGCCAGCCTTATCTGTAAGGTATTAAGCAGAAGGTTGTCACTGCGGATCCTTATTCCCAGGCCGACAGATGAAAGGAATACTCCATTTTTTAGAATCTGATTGGTCCCAAACAGGCATCCTGCATCCGCGAAAGCAAAAAAAGCAAACCTGAACCCGTAATAATTGCGCGGACTGAAAAGGACAGATTCAAGGTTTACTGATAACCTCTGCGCCCCTCCGACTGAATCATTCCTGAACGCCGAGAATCCGCCATCGCGGTTAAAGGCAAGGTGCTCGTCAAGGTACCTGTCAAAACCTCGGGTATAATCGGCTTTGATGAAGTTCCTTACCTTATAGTTCCCAATATACACAAGATTGGAGAAATAGGAAGTCCTGATCATTAAAAGACCCTCCTCTGTCCTGGATCCGTTGAAGAATGAGGCGAGACCACCAGAAGCATAGAAATACCCGAAGGTGCCAAATGATTTCCCGAAAGAGAGGTTAAATCCCAGATAATCTCTTCTTTTAAACTCATTTATCTCCTTGCCGGCAGTGATCGTCAACAGTCCGCCATAAGGAATATCCTCCGTTCTTCCATAGGCATAGAGCAGGCTTGTTTTATAGTATTTCTGAACCGAAAGAGAGACAGAACCAAGGAATATCCTGTATTGCTGAATGTAATGATATGTTTCAGGAAGAATAAGGGGATGGTTGAATACATTATTATTGGTATATCTGGCCCCTATTATAATCCTTGAAACAGATTCTTTGCTGAGAAGAAAGGAGCGTTCCATCCAGTAATCCTGCAGGTTGTACTTAAGGGGAGCCGGTTCGGGCATGGTATCAAAGTCGACAGTGGTGAACATTTCCCGTACTGAAATTCCTCCTGCATATTTTGTGGTAGAGCTGATTAATTCCCTTTCAATGCTGAATCCGTAAGTCTTCTCTCCAAGCCCGTAAAAATAGTTGAGCTTCAGGTTTATGAATGATTTACTTATATTATTTACCGAATAACTTAATCCGAAACCCGGGGAATTCGGAAGATCAGGGTTAAATGAAACATCAAACCTTAATTCATGGCCAAGACCGAGAATGTTTTTATCAAAAAGTGAAACCGACCCTTTATTTATGCTATTCAGATCAGCATTAATACCAAGGGAATAAACATCCTTTATGAGGACAATTATGTTCACCTCGCTGTCGGACACAGGTATGACAAGGATCCTTGAGTCATCAATGTATGGCAATTGCCTGAGGATCCTCTCATTATCACTGAGAATAAGAGGAGATAAGGTATCGCCTTCAGAGAAAAGAAGGTTTTTCCTTACGATGAACTCGTTTGTGTTGAGGTGGGTTTTATTAAGTAGGTTTTCGAGCTTATTCGGGTTTGAACTTGTGGTATCATTAATATCGCTTCCGAAAACGTTAAGCCTCTGTATTACAATTTTTCCGATCCTTTTACCGGAATACCTGATATAGTTTATGTCACTTGATTCAGAGGCTTTGGCAGCAGGAGCGGACTGACCTGAAACAACAACAAAGTCATATAATTTTCTTGTTACCAGGTGCCTGGACGCCCTTATTTTAAGAGAATCATAGAAACTGGAATTAGGATTGTAGCTGTTACTATTAGGCGGGATCAGTTTTATCCGGGAGTTCCTGATAGAACTGGTTAAAATATAAGAGTCGCTGATCTCAGCAGGTGATAAGTAATAGTGTCCGGGTTGAATATTAATGAAATTTTGCGGGTACAGAGGGTCATTAAAAAACAGAAGGGCCAGTAGAATCAAAGGCCCAACCGGTTTTCCGTATTTTATATCCTTTGTCCGCATCAGGTCTCATGAGAATTGTTCACAAGAACGTCATCAGAATTGAACAGGAATCCAAGCCGTTTGCCGGTTATTACTCTTGAATGCTGGATCTTGGCTTCAGCCTGGCCTACAGTTGCAATTTTTACAGTATCATAGGGTGGAACAAGAAGATCAAACTCAAGGGAATACTGAATGGCTGTTTCAATGATAACCTGAAGAGCCGGCCGGCTTATCGCCTCACTCCCGTAATTGGTGAAAAGCATTCCCATTTGCCTCTTCCCTTCCACCAAATACTGGTTTTCATGGTTAATGAAAATCCTCGCAATGAGGTATCCCAGGTCATCCTGCCTTGAGTACTTGAAAGAATCAGCAAGAAAGTTGTAAATATTGATTATTCCGGAATAGGCGTTATACTTATTTTTCTGGATATAGGAAGTCTTCCATGCAGGATGTTCCCTGTCGAACTGGAAAATATTGGAATGCATGCTGAATAGCAGGATATCGCCGGCTACCCTTATCTGAGCATCAAAGTTGCTTCGGTCAGTGTATTCAAGCCTGATCCTGGTATCGACACCAATAAGGTTAACGTTTAAATCCTTAGCCAGAGTCTTGAGAATATCCTTTACTGTGCAGAATGATTCCAGGGTATTATCATATACCTTCTGCTTAAGAACGGATTTCTCCTTGAGGGTTCCGATTATTGACAGTTTTTTATCATCCAGCTCCGACATGGCAAACTTGATTAAAATGAAATTGAAGCAACTAATTTAATAATTTAATATTAAATACCGGCAAATTGCCCCTGCAGCAATTAATATGATCTTGCAAAGAGTACCCTCCTTTTTGAAGGTTTTCCTGAATATATGCATTTGCCTTCCTCTTCAGGAGCGTTAAATGGGATGCACCTTATTGTTGCCTTTGTCTCTTCCTTGATCTTCTCTTCAGTTTCAGAAGTACCATCCCAGTGAGCCATTATGAATCCGCCCTGGTTATCAAGTATATTAATAAAATCAGCCCATTTATCAACACTAAAGGTATTAGCCTTTCTGAATTCTGAAGCCTTAAGATAGATGTTTTTCTGGATATCATCGAGCAGCCGTCCGATGTGAGCTTCTACTCCATTTATCGGAATTGTTTCTTTTGTAAGAGTATCCCTTCTGGCAATCTCGACTGTGCTGTTTTCAATATCCCGTGGTCCGATCGCAATCCGGACAGGTACTCCCTTGAGTTCATAATTAGCAAATTTCCAGCCTGGTTTGTTAGTATCGCGATCGTCATATTTTACAGATATTCCCTGGGCCTCAAGAGTGCTCTTGATTTTCCTTGCTGCAGCAGATATTGTTTCCAGCTGTTCAGGATTCTTATAGATAGGTACAATCACCACCTGGATAGGGGCAAGGCGAGGGGGAAGCACAAGTCCGTTGTTATCGGAATGAGCCATGATAAGAGCTCCGATCATCCTGGTTGACAATCCCCATGATGTAGCCCATACATAATCCAGCTTGCCGGTTTTATCGGTAAACTGAACGTCAAAGGCTTTTGCAAAATTCTGACCAAGGAAATGACTTGTTCCTGCCTGCAGGGCCTTGCCATCCTGCATCAGGGCTTCAATGGTATAAGTGTCAATTGCTCCTGCAAAGCGTTCATTCTCTGATTTATATCCTTTGATTACCGGAAGCGCCATGAAATTTTCAGCAAAATCGGAATAAACACCCAGCATTCTCTCAGTCTCTTCCACAGCCTCTTCACTCGTTGCATGCGCAGTATGTCCCTCCTGCCAGAGAAATTCAGCGGTTCTGAGGAAAAGCCGGGTCCTCATTTCCCATCTAACAACATTTGCCCATTGATTGATCAGGATCGGAAGGTCCCTGTAAGATTGTATCCAGTTTTTATATGAATTCCAGATTATGGTTTCGGAGGTAGGGCGCACTATCAGCTCTTCTTCAAGTTTTGAGGCAGGATCAACAATAAGACCTTTGCCTGATTCATCCTTCTTCAACCGGTAATGAGTCACAATCGCGCATTCTTTTGCAAATCCTTCAACATGCTTTGCCTCCTTGCTGAAAAAAGATTTCGGTATGAAAAGCGGGAAATAGGCATTTACGTGTCCTGTAGCCTTGAACATCCGGTCCAGCTCAGCCTGTATCTTTTCCCAGATCGCATAACCGTAAGGCTTGATAACCATGCATCCTCTGACTGCAGAGTTTTCAGCCAGATCGGCCTTGATTACCAGGTCGTTGTACCATTGAGCATAATTTTCTTCCTTGTTTGTTAAAAACTTCGCCATATTTTTGGTATAGTATTTGTTTTATTAATTATATAAAAATAGATTGCGTAAAAATAGATAAAAACTTTAGTTATCATTGAAAAAAACCGGAGGTTCATCATGAAAGCAAAATATTACATCGGAATTTTATCAGCAATGCTGCTCGCGGGTTACTCATTGAAAGCGCAGATAGCTGATAACCGCAACTTCAGGAATGAAAGAACATACAGTGCACCTTCAAGAAGTTCATCACCCGCCAGGTCTACACCACAAGTCAGAAGTTCTTCCTCAGGAAGATCCGGATCATCGGTTTCGAAATCGTCTGCCTCAAGTTCAAAATCATCAAAAGGATCCTCCTCCAGAAGTAAGAGCAGGAGGTAATACCGTAATTATAAATGAAGGACATGTGCTGCATGTCCATTTTCGTTAAATATTGTTAAATTTGAAAACCGTTAAAAAGTAAATTCTTCGCATGATCATTTTGGTATAATATTTGCACTTAATAAAGAAAACGAGAGAGGGAATCAATCATGAAAGCAATTAATTACATATCAATCCTTGCAATCCTGGCATTAGGATCTTGTACTTCAAGCATTTATACGGGTCTTGAGTATGACGATCTTTACTACAGTCATTCAGACCAGCCGGTGACCAGGGTGAAGAGATCTGCAGTTAACCAGACTCCAGAGAGTAATTTGCAGGCAAAGGACTATTACGATAACATTTATGCTGCCGATACCCTCGTATCTGATGAATATTCTGATGCTGCGGCAAACAACGATGCTTTATCAAACCAGAATATCTATAATTATAATTTCGATTCCTACTCCGGAAGGCTGAGAAGCTTCTACGGAAATTATTTCTATCCTTACTGGAGAGACCCGTTCTATTCCAGCTGGGGCTACCCTTCAATGTACATGGGTTTCGGATCACCGTATTACGACCCTTTCTACTCTGATTACGGCTATTATGGAGACATGTACGGTGGGTATGGAAACATGTACGGTGGGTATGGAAACATGTACGGTGGGTATGGAAACATGTACGGTGGGTATGGAAACATGTACGGTGGATATTATGGCAATATGTTCGGTGGCTATTATGGAGGATATTATGGCTGGGGCGGCGGATATTATGGAGGTGGATATTCGCCCTATTATTCTTATTACAGCGGCAATTCTGATATGAATCCTATCGCTTACGGCAGGAGAGAAATTCAAAGCAACTATTCATCATCATGGAACAAAACCATGAATCCGGCTAACGCTTCCTCCAGAAGATCAGGCTACTGGTCCGGTGGTTCAGGAACAAATACAGCCACACTAAGATCTGCTGGCGGTACGTCATCTGTATCTGGTTCGCGGAGATCACCAGGCGCTGGGATCTCGCAGTCAGGCAGCAGGACAGTTACCAGTAATGTAAGGTCATCTGTCCCCACATCAAGAAGTTCGGCAACCTCAAGACCTGAATACAACAGCACCAACAGGAACTACACTCCAAGCTACAGCAATCCGAGAATGAGCACAAGACCTTCATATAATAACAGCAGGGTCAATACTGAAAGTAATACAGGCCGGTCGTATTCAAACACCGAATCCTATCGGAGCAATCCTTCCAGGAGCAGTTATTCAGCTCCTTCAGGACAAAGTAGATCCTCATCATCATATAACCAGGGATCTTATTCAATGCCTTCCAGAAGATCTGTTGAAAGTGGCTCCGGATACTCTTCAGGATCCTTTAGCAGTGGATCTGAATCCCGCAGTAGTTATTCATCCGGATCTAGTGGCTCTTCTGAATCAAGGTCCTCTTCTTCAGGATCATCTGGCTCATCATCCGGTGGTTCATCCGGTGGTTCATCCGGTGGTTCATCCGGTGGTTCATCCGGCAGAAGCAGGTAGAAAATTTTGATTTAATACTGAAATAATTGTTCATTCTGCCAATAGAGTGTGGGATGCTTTTAACTAAAACTTGAAAAAATGAAAAGATTAAGCTTGATAATTCTCCTGGTAATTTCCATTGGATCAATAAGTTTTGCACAAAATGCCGATGATGCATTGAGGTATTCAAGGCTGTTTTACAGCGGTACTGCAAGATTTATGTCAATGGGCGGCGCTTTCACAGCCCTGGGCGGCGATATTTCTACATTAAGTCAGAATCCTGCCGGAATTGGAGTCTTCCGTTCATCAGAAGTGACAATAACACCCCAGCTGGGACATTTCAAATCAACCTCCTTATTCAACACCAGCAATGCTGAAGATTATCTCTATAATTTCAACCTTGGACAAGGCGGATTGGTGGCTAACCTTATTAAGAATGAATCGGAAAGCGGACTCGTTTCTCTTAATATCGGATACTCCTTCAACAGGACAAACAACCTTACCCAGAGCATTGTAATAAATGGAAAAAGCAGCAGTAGTTCACTTCTCGATTACTGGGTTGATAAAGCAGAAGGTTTTTATCCGGATGAACTCGCCTCAAGTGTGGCTGATGCATACGATGCATCCCTTGGATGGAGGACCTATGTGATTGATTCCCTTTCGGGATCGAGTACTTCATACGGTACCGTCTATTCAAATTATGGCGATAACCCTCCCTCAGTTTACGGGCAGAATATGAAACGTGTAATTACAAACGACGGGTATACAGGTGAACATGCAATTTCAATCGGCGGAAACTACTCAAATAAGCTTTTCTTTGGCGCTACACTTGGAATAAACACGCTCTCATATGAAAGTAAATATGAACATAGCGAATCAACGGTTGCTGCCCTCCCTTCACTGTTTACGGATTTTAATTATACATTGTATTATAAAGATAATGGTACAGGTTTTAACCTGAAACTTGGTGCAATCTACAAGCCAATTGAAATCCTCAGGATCGGTTTTGCATTTCATTCACCCACTATTTACCACATAAATAGATATTTATATGATAATATCTCCACGCATTTCAGCGATGGAGGCCATTATTCAGCATCAAATGACGCTCTCAGATTTTCATATGGGGTTACCACTCCATTCAGGGTTCTGACTGGTGCTGCATTGCAGGTTAAAAAGATCGCTCTTCTCAGCGTTGATTATGAGTTTGTTGATTACAGCGCTGCAAGATTCTTTGAAACAGGCGATGGATACGATTATACGAATAAGAATCAGGAGATAAAGAATTCACTCGGCACGACAAACAACATTCGCTTTGGAGCAGAAGTAAGGCTGAGCAATATTTATCTACGCGGCGGATATGGCTATTATGGAAAAGCATGGAAAACCGGAGGCGAAAATAAAAACCAGGATTTCAATTCTCTCTCCTTCGGAATCGGATTCAGGGAGAAGAACATTTTTGCCGATTTTGGCTTTTCAACAATGAAAAATAAAGATAATTACGTACTGTATACTTCCACCAGTACAGGATCACCAGTATCAAGCCTGGACTTAACCCGGAACACATTTGCCGTTACATTCGGGTATAAATTTGGTTACTAACAGAAAGATCTGATTTTTACTTTTGTGTGAACAACTTCCGAAAAAGGGCTGCCAGTTCAGGCAGTCCTTTTTTATTTATCAGAGATAATCCAGTGATTCCGGACCCGTATTGAAGAGCAGGTCGGCTATGCTTAATCCCGGTACAAATCCTTCCTCAGAACTGAAAACCTGGATATATTTTTTGGGGGAATAAGGCGATTTTTTCTTTGGGCTGATCGAATACCTGAGATCATGAACTTCGCTTTCAACCGGTACAAAGCCTGAGGTAAATGAGATTTTTCTCTCGAGCTTAAGCATTTTCATGATTGCATCGAGCAGTTCCATGTTCAGATCGAGAAGAAATTCATGGTGTGACTGGATTATCTTTTCAAAAACCTCGAAAAAATAAATAAAATAGGGCGAAGAACTGTATCCCGATTTCAGAGCTCCAAGATGGATCTGCTGCCATCTTTTTGAATAATCGATGCGGATATCCCTGATGTGTGTCTTATGAAAACTCCCCTGGTAAACCGGTACCGTAAGATGCTGCGGTTTGTCAGTTGAAAGAATATAACAGCGGTTCCTGTACGACTGCTTATGGTAGTTCTCCTCCCGTTCAATTAAAATTTCATCTGCTTCTTTTATCCGCGCAAAGTATTCAATAGGGGGCAGGTACGCAGTCGATAGAACTATTTTACGGTCCATCTCAATTCAGTCACTTCATCTTGTTGATCATGCTGGCTGAGAATCCGGCGCCAAAACCGTTGTCGATATTTACCACAGTTACGCCTGAAGAGCAGCTGGTGAGCATTGCAAGCAGGGCAGATATGCCTCCGAAATTAGCGCCATATCCTACACTGGTAGGAACAGCTATTACCGGTTTGTCAACCAGTCCCCCGACAACGCTAGCCAGTGCGCCCTCCATTCCGGCAATGACAACTATAACCCTGCATTTCCTTATTTCAGGAAGCTTGTCAACCAGCCTGTGGATTCCGGCAACACCAGCATCATATATCCTCACCACCTTATTGCCAAGCAGCTCAGCAGTAACAGCTGCCTCTTCAGCAACCGGGATATCTGATGTACCTGCAGTTATAATGGCAATGCTTGAATCGGGTATTTCAGGAGCTTTTTTACACAATGAGATTATTCTGGCTTCAGCAAAATAAACAGCCTCAGGCGCTATTTTTTTAACTGCCTCGTACATTTCAGAGGATGCCCGTGTACCCATTACGTTATTTTCCTTCCCGGCCATCACCCCGAATATTCCAGTTACCTGCTCAATGGTCTTCCCGGCGCAATATATAATTTCAGGATAACCGGTCCTTATCTCCCGGTGATGATCGATCCTGGCATAACCAAGATCTGTATAAGGAAAATCTTTCAGCACCTCAAGCGCTTCATCAACGCTTTTGGTACCGTTCCTGATCTCATTCAGCAGTTTTTCAATTTCTTTTCCAGTCATTTATTCTTCCTTCCCTGATCCATGCTTCCGGATCTGTAACCTTCAAGATCCAAAGATATAAATCTGAATCCTAAATTCTTCAGGTCGCTGACAATAAGTTCCCTTTCAGGATCATGGATAATCTTTTCAAGGTATCCTGGCATGCACTCAATTCTGGCAATATCATTATGTACCCTGACCCTGGTCCCAGGGTAACCCTTTTCAAACAGATAATCCTCTGCATTTTCAATCATTCTGAGCATTCCTTCACTTATATACGTGTCATATGGAATCCTGGTAAGAAGGCAAGCCATTGCTGGCTTATCCCAGATAACCAGACCCT
>Ga0208081_1000374_pt1 | contig 10947 bp, 10 predicted proteins | sample NGESurshal092012_6_FD_184479 | JGI IMG/M metagenome (GOLD analysis project Ga0208081, IMG submission 184479) | Arctic peat soil microbial communities from Barrow, Alaska - NGEE Surface sample 415-1 shallow-092012 (SPAdes) | ecosystem: Environmental > Terrestrial > Soil > Wetlands > Peat ...
CGGACACCCAATCGAGAATGCTGCGATTCTTCTGCGGCGACGATCCGCCCACTCCTGGTCGGTCCGCGGTGATCAGGCGAACGCCCAGTGACGCGGTCAGTGCGTCGTTCGGGTGTTTGCACAACCTGGAGTCACCGGTGCCATGTTGGAAGAACACCGGGACTCCGTGTGGTGCGCCGCCAACCTCGTAAGCCACTCGGCGACCACCTGGGACCTCAAGAACGTCCACCCACTCCTCCTCGGTCGCCTCGATGTGATCGTCCTGCACGACCCCGGAACTATGACAAAGGGGTGAAAGTGACAGTAATCCATGGCGTGCTGGGGGGTCCATTTGCATCGTCCGCGCTCCTTGTCAGCGTCACCGCCGAGTGTCGGCTCCATGATCGGCGCTGAGCTCCCAGCCGATCCACGGGCGACGCAGCGTGCCGCTGGCGAATACATTGTTGCCCAGTTGACGGGAACTACCGCGTGTTCTTTGCGCTCGCTCGCGGCCCATTTCCACACCCGACCGCAGAGCAGTTCCGCGCGAGTCGGGTGCCTTGTCAGCCACAGCAGCGTCCTGCCACTTCCGAAGAATTCCCGCCGGGCCGCGTCATCACCCCGCCCGGCGACCGCGCGGAGGAAGGATTCACGCTGACAGCGTTGCACTGCGACGACGTCGTGCGCTCGCCACGTTCCATCCGCATGGTCAGCTCGAACGTGCGGGTGGCGAGGTATGCGCTCAGGCGCACGCCGCCGGCGAACGTGTCGATGCCGCCGGCGAACGTGTCGACGAAGGGATCGCCGGTGACGGCGTCGAGTGCAATGCCTTCTGAGTTGGTCGCGCAGGATGCTCGTGTTCTGGTGGTGATTCAGGGTGTGGGTTGCCAGCCGGAACCGTCGTCGATGCCGTATATCGGCCAGGTCATGATGATCTTCGGTGGTGGGCTCGCCGAGGAGGCGTCAGCCATCAGCGCTGAGCCGTGGAAGGCGTCGGCTGCTTCCCGTGTTTCCCACACCTCGACGACCCGGTACCCGCCCTCGATCGGTCCGCCGGCGTGGAACAGCGCCCCGGCGGGCGACCCGGATTCGTTGACCTTCCTGACCACCGACTCGTACTGCTCCCGGGTCAGGTCCGGGATTTCCGCGAGGATCGCGAAAGCCATGGCTACCACCACTTTCTCCTTGGGGCCGATGGTGTTCGCCGTCGGCTCTTGATGTGTCTACGGTGCCGCGTGGGCCTGTCGTTGACCAGGAACAGAAACCGGCACAGTTGCCGGCACGATGGCGATAGGTTGGGTGCTTGCCCTGGCCTGGACGGCGTCTGGCCGATCTCTCGCTCGGGGGATCGATACGCACCAGCAGAGGCGAATACCGGTGACGACAGGCGCGGAGGGTGATCGGCCGGCCCTATTCGGAGAGCTACTCGGGCGGCACCGTGCGGTGTCGGGGTTGACCCAGGAGGAGCTGGCCGAGCGGGCCGGGTTGAGCGTGCGCGGCCTGCGGTACCTGGAACGCGGGCTGCACCGGCCCTACCAGGACACGGTGCAGCGCCTGCTCGAGGTCCTGGAGCTGTCCCCGGAGGATCACCGACTGCTGGCGGAGGCGGCGCGGCCACGGGGCGTTTCTGCCCTGGCCGGTGATCGTCATGGTGGCGGTCTTCCGGTGCCGCCGAGCCCGCTGATCGGGCGTGAGCGGGATGTTGCCGCGGTGGCCCACCTGCTGCGCCAAGCGGACGTGAGCGTGGTGACGCTGACCGGTCCGGGTGGCGTCGGGAAGACCCGCCTCGCCCTGGCCTTAGCCGCGAAACTGCGATCCGCGTTCGCCGGCGGCGTTGTCTGGGTTCCGCTGGCCGCACTGAACGATCCCACCGTGGTCCCTTCCGCCATCGCCCAGGCTCTGGGCCTCACCGAGACGGGCGCCATGCCCGTGCCTGAGGCTCTCACCCTCTCGCTGCGCGATCGCCCGGTGCTGTTGCTGCTGGACAACTTCGAACACGTCGCTGCGGCGGCCGGCCTGGTGTCCGATCTCGTCGCAGGATGCCCTCAGCTGAAGGTGCTCATCACCAGCCGAGCACCCCTTCGACTCCGCAGCGAACACGAGTTCTTCGTGGCGCCGTTGCCTGCACCCGAGGTGACACCACGGTTATCTGTCCACGCGCTGGCCGCGAACCCGGCCGTCGACCTGTTTCTGCGCCGGGCGCAGGCCGTCAAGCCTGACTTCGCGCTCACCCACGACAACGGCGCCGCCGTCGCGGCAATCTGCCGGCGGTTGGAGGGCCTGCCGCTCGCGCTGGAGCTGGCCGCACCGCGCATCCGGGTCTTGCCGCCACAGGCGATGCTGGCCCGGATTGACCTCCGGCTCGCGTTCCTGACCGGCGGCGCGGTCGACCTGCCGGCCCGCCAACGCACCATGCGAGAAACCATCGCCTGGAGCTACGACCTGCTCACCGTGAAGGAGCAGCAACTGTTCCGGTCGTTGGCCATCTTCGACGGCGGCTGCAGCCTGCCGGCGATCGAGGAGTTGTGCGCCACGGCCGACGCGTCGCCGGAACTGTTGGACGGTGTCGAGTCCCTGCAGCGCAACAGCCTGCTCCGGCAGGAGGAGACCGTCGCGGACGACGAGCCCCGATTCCGAATGCTGGAAACCATCCGCGAATACGGGCTGGAGCGGCTCGCGGCCAGTGGTGCGGGGGACGAACTCAGACAGCGGCACGTCGACTACTTCCTGTCGTTCGCCGAGGAGGCCGCCCGCGGCTTTTTCAGCCCGGCGACAGCGTTCTGGCTGGACCGGGTCGAGTCCGACCACGCAAACCTCCGAACAGCGTTGCGGTGGTGCATCGAGTACAAGGACGCCGAGAGGGGTCTTCGCCTGGCGGCCGCGCTGTGGTCCTTCTGGTATGTCCGCGGGCACGCGACCGAGGGCCGCCAGCAGCTGGCGGCTCTCCTGGCGCTACCGGAGGCTGCCACCGCGTCGACGCCCCGAGCGCAAGCGCTGCTGGGCGCTGGCCAGCTGGCACTGACCCAGGGCGACCACACGGCAGCGTGGACGTCGTTGCAGGAAAGCATCGCACTCCACCGCTTGACGGGTGATGAGCGAGGCACGGCCGCTGCGCTGCTTGGCGCGGGGTTCGTGGCCCGGCTCCAAGAGGAATACCAGACCGCGACGACACTGCTGGACGAGGGTTTGACACTGGCACGAGCGACCGGACACACCTTCATTGCCGCGGCCTGTTTGCATCACCTGGGGATGATCGCCGGCGACGTCCACCATGACAACGCAGCGGCGCGGCGCCTGCTCGAGGAAAGCCTGGTGCTGTATCGGGCGCTGGCCTTCCCACGGTTCATCGCCCTGGTCCAACTCAGCCTGGGTGCTGTCGCCCTCGCCGAAGCCGACCTTGACCGCGCGCACGACATGCTCCGGCAGAGCCTCACCGGGATGAGACAGGTTGGCGAGAAGCTGGGCATCCATGGGGCCCTCGACACCTTCGGCCACCTCGCCAGCACCCAGGCACACACCGAGCGAGCCGTCAGACTGGCCGGCGCCGCCGAACGGCTTCGCGCCACCAGCGGCACCCACTCCTGGCCGGTTGTGCAGCGAACCCGTGCACGATGGCTGGCCTCAGCACGCCAGACGCTGGACGAAACGGCATACCGAGCCGCATGGGAACAGGGACAGGCGATGAACCGCGAAGACGCCATCGCCTATGCCCTGGAACAGACCCCATCGGCGCCCGTTGGGAACCCTTGACAGGGACCGAAACAGGGCGCGTGCAGCGGCTGGCGGACAGCCAATCCACCACATGCCAGGTGGCAGCCCGGCCTGACCATGTCGCATGGTTGGCGACGCGTGCCACGGCCGAGCCGGACTGGCCGTCGTGGCACGCGGCCTCGCGGAGGTCGTGGGCCGCCGGGGCAGGCGGTGGTGGAAATCCGGCGGCGGAGGGGCTCTCTCGACCCCCCGCCGGGGTCGAACCGTCACGCCCCGCCGGGCCTATCCGCCGTGAGGCCGACGAGGTCGGCGCTGACATCCCACAGCCGGCTCGCGGCCGTCGCGTCGTAGGAGAGCTTGTTGGACGACTTGGGTGTGCGGTTCGCGAAGTACCGGCCGCTGATGCCCTCGACGTCGGCCGATGACGCCAGGTAGATCGACGTCAGCGCGCCCTGGGCCGGGGTCTTCAGGAATCGCAGGAACGGCATCGCCGCCCTCGTCAGCACCGAAGGGTCTTCCGCACCGAAACCGGTCCGCACCACTCCCGGGTGCAGTGCGTTGGCGGTCACCCCGGTGCCGGCCAGGCAACGGGCCAGCTCGTAGGTGAACATGACGTTGGCGAGCTTGGACTGGTTGTAGGCGCGCGACCCGACATAGTCCTGCGCACCCTGCAGGTCGTCAAAGGCGATGCGGCCCATTGCCTGCGCGTTGGACGCGACGGTGACGACCCGGGCCGGTGCGGTGGATTCGAGCCGTTCGAGCAACAGGTTGGTCAGCAGGAACGGGGCCAGGTGGTTGAGCGCGAAGGTGCGCTCAAGGCCGTCGGCGGTGACGTGCCGGTGAGCCCAGAACCCGCCCACGTTGTTGACCAGTACATCCAGCCGCGGGTACGCGGCGAGCACATCGGTGGCCAGCCGGCGCACCTCGGCCTGGCAGGACAGATCGGCGGCGAACGCGTCCACGGCCGGATTCCCTGACTCTCGACCGATCTCGGCCGCGGCCTGCTGAGTGCGGGTCAGCTCGCGGCCGGTGATCGCCACCCGCGCGCCGAGCCTGGCAAGGCCAATGGCTGTCGCCTTGCCGATACCGCCGGTGCCGCCGGTCACCAGCACGGTCTTGCCGGTCATGGTTCGGGTGGTGCCGGGGTCGGGTGTCATCACGCAGCCCCGACGGTCGCCGGCTCGTGCCTTGGTGCGACGGTCGTTCCGGACGGTGGTGTCGTCATCGGGGCCGGTTCATGGCTGCCCTGGTCGAGGCGGAACGGTGGGTAGCTGTCGGTCATCAGCGCGACATACGCCACGACCCGGTAGATCCACCGGTTGGCGCCGACGATCAGCCCGAACAGCCGCTGCGGGTACCTGGCGGTGAACAGCAGGACGACGGCGGCGATCACCACGAGCAGACCGAGCAGACCGCCGCTGCCGACGGGCCCGACCGCGAAGCGTTCGCCCGCGGTGGATGTCCAGCCCCACCAGTTGGTGACCAGCAGTCCGATGATCAGCACGTGCGGCAGTGCCAGCAACCATTTGACCAACACCAGACTGCGGGAAAGCCTTGCCGGGTAGGCGACGTCGAGTCGAGCCGGGTAGTCAGGGGTGTCGGACAGGCGCAGCGGCGGGTACCGGTCGGTGCCGAGACCACCGGTGGTGGCGTAGTAGGACACCCGCCAGGTCCAGCGCAGCACGCCGCTGGTGAAGTCGAACAGCGAACGCGGGTACCGGCCGGTGATCAGGATGCAGGAACCGGCGATGACGGTGACCACCACGAAGGCGGGCCAGAGGAACGCGAGCACGACGACGTGCGGGATGGCCAGGAACCATTTCACCAACCACTGCCAGCGTGACAGGCCGGGATCGAGGCTGGCGGTGAGCGCAACCGGGTGCTGAATGCCTGGCGTGGTGTCGACCGTGATGGCCATGGGTTTCTCTCGTCTGCTGGAGGGGTGTCGCTCGGGTGATTGCGTGCGGCGAAGCATGATGCGGTTGGTCAGGAGTCAGACAGCTCGGACAGCTCTTAGTCCAGACGGTTCACATGGTGATGACGACCTTGCCACGAGCCCGCCCTTCCTCCACGTACGTGACCGCGGCCTGGGTCTCGCTCAGCGGGTAGGTCAGATCGACGACCGGTGTCACCGCTCCCGACTCGATGAGTTCGCGCAGCACCAGCAGGTCGACCGAGTTCTCCGACGCCATGATCGAGCGCAGGCGCTGGCCGACGAACGCGGACAGCAGGGGCGCGCGAAGTTGCCGCTGAAAGCCGCCGAGCCAGCGTCCGCCGGTTTCGCCACCCACGATGACCAGCGTTCCCCTGTTGGTGAGCGCGCGCCGGAGGTGGGTCAACGACCGATTGCCACCGATGTCGAGGATGACGTCGTACCGCCGAGCGCCAGCGGTGATGTCCTCGCGGGTGTAGTCGATGACGTGGTCCGCGGTACAGCTACATCTACGGGTTCGCGCTGCAGGAGCCGAGCCTGCCGTTCGACAACGACGAGGACACCGCGAAGGTCGCGCAGGCGATCATGTCCAGATTCGCCTCCGGCGAGTTTCCGCACCTCACCGAGATCACCGTCGAGTACGTCATGCAGCCCGGGTACGACTACGGCAACGAGTTCGCGTTCGGGCTCGAGCTGATCCTGGACGGCCTCGAACGGGCGCTGCGCTCGGTGTGATCCCGCGGGTCGGCGACCAGGGAAAACACGGTGCGCCCGGCACGCGGGGTCGCCCACACTGACAACCGAACAACACGCAATACCGGCACAGCTCAGGGGGATGCCATGCCCGGTTATGACGTCGAATTCCTTGGATTGCCCGCACCGGCCCCGACCGTTGCGGTGCCCACGATCCAACTCGACTACCTGCACTTTTCGGTGGCATTCCGGCCCGACCGACGGCTGGCCGCCGTCACCGCGGTGAACATCCACGGGGGGCTGCTGATCGAGATCGAAAGGACAAGGGACGTCTGGCTCCTCGATCCAAGGGTTCCGGTGATCGAGCAGGCGGGACCCGAGCTCTACATCAACAACGATTTCGACCGCGGCCATCTGGTGCGCCGTCGCGATCCGGGCTGGGGCACGCAGGCCACCGCGCTGACGGCGAACAACGACACCTTCCACTACCCGAACGCCGCCCCGCAGGCAGCCCATTTCAACCAGTCCAAGCTGCTGTGGGCGGGCCTGGAGGACTACTTGCTCGAGCACGCGGCCACCTTCGAGCAGCGGCTGGCGGTGTTCACCGCGCCCGTCCTCGATCCGGCAGACCCCTTCTACCGCGGCGTCCAGATCCCGCGCCGTTTCTGGAAGATCGCGGCCTGGATTGCGCAGTCCGAGCTCGCTGCCACCGGCTACGTGCTGGACCAGACCGACCTGATCGATCCGATCCTGGCGGCCGACGCGCTGGTCGCAGGGGCCGAGCCACCTCCGCTGGGCGCCTACCGGACCTTCCAGGTCCCACTCATCGACATCGCGGACGCCGCTGGCGTGCAGATGCCGGAGCTGATTGTGGCCGATGTTCTGCAGCCTGCCCTCGCCAGTACCGCCGCCGCCGGAACTGCGCCATGGATCGAGCTCACCTCACTGGACGACATCCGCCTGTGATGGCAGCCTCGACGTCGAGGTATCACGGGGCGTGAACCGCTGTCTGACTGTTCGTCGGGTCGGTCGATACTGGCTTGACGCCGGCCGAAATCGGCGCGGAACCGTGCACCGACCTGTGGAGGTGGCGTGTTGCCATGACCGATCAGCCCGGAACTCCCGCCCCCGCCCCACGTTCCAGCGGTGGGCGCCACTATCGCCCGCCCTCGAAGGGTCAGCGCGCCGCCCTTTCGGCTGCGGTGGTGATCGCGATCGCCGCTGTGATCGGCGCGGCCACGATTCTGGTCCGGTCCGGGTCCAATGACACGGCCGCCGGCAGCGGCGCCACCCCGACGACGAATGCGTCGACGGCGGCAAGATCAGCTGGGTCGACCGGCACGTCCCTGCCGCCGGGCTGTGCGCTGACGGTCGCCGCCGCGCCCGAGATTGCCGACGCGGTCGGCACTGTCGCAGCGCAGTCGAAGGACTGTCAGATCACCGTCAGCGCCGTCGACCCGGCCACCTTCGCCGCCGGCTGGACGGCCGCCGGCGCCACCCATCCTGATGTGTGGATTCCGGATTCGTCGGTCTGGGTGAGTTGGGCCGCCGGCGCCGGGGTGCCCGTCCCCGCCGGCCCTCCGTCGATCGCCACCAGCCCGGTCGTCTATGCGCTGGCCGCACCGACGGCCCAGGCATTGTCGGTCGCCGGCCCGGTCACCATCAACACCCTCCTCGGCACCAGGCTCAGTGCCACGCCGATCCGGATGGGACTGCCCGCCCCGCGGGAGTCGGCCGACGCAATCGGCGGCGTCCTCGCGCTGCAATCGGCCGTCGCCGGACAACCCGACGCCAGGGCGGCCCTGACCTGGGGTCTGCGGTCCAGCCCTGCGAATCTGCCGACCTCCGGCTCCGACCTGCTCGCCAGGATCGGCGGCGATCCGGGCACGGCCGTGCCGGTCACCGAGCAGGCACTGTGGGCGCACAACCAGCAGGCCGGATCCGCTCAGGCCGTCGCGGTCTACCCCACCACCGGCGTCGAGCTGGACTACCCGTTCGTTGCGCTGGGCGGCACAACATCCGGCTCGGCCGACGAACTGCTGCGCTCGTTGCTGGCGGCCGAGGGGAAGGCCGCAGTGCAGTCCGCCGGGTTCCGCGATCCCTCAGGAGCGGCCGGTGCCGCGCTGACCGGGGCCGCCGGCATCAACCCGCTGGCGCCGAGCGGCAGGGCGCTGCCCGACGCCGCAACCGTGGAGAGCGCCGTCCATGACGTCGAGGTGAGCAACGAACCCTCCCGACTGCTCGCCATCCTGGACATCTCCGGCTCCATGCAGGCACAGGTGCCCGGCTCCGGCGGGCGGACCCGCATCGATCTCGCCAAGGCGGCAGCCAAACGAGGGCTCGGCCTCTACCCACCGGACAGCGAGATCGGCATGTGGGTGTTCTCGACCAATCTCGCCCCGTCGACCGACTACCGCGAGCTGGTGCCGGTCGGCACCCTCGCGCCCGGTCCGGACGGCGTCACCGGGCAGCAGAAACTGGCCATGGCTCTGGACGGTGCCCAGGCCATCCCCGACGGGGGCACCGGCCTGTACGACACCACGCTGGCCGCGGTCAGGGCGCTGCGGGCCGGTTGGGACCCCAACCGGGTGAACACCGTGCTGATCCTGTCCGACGGGATGAACGACGACGCGAACTCCATCTCGCTGCCGGACCTGCTGAGCACGCTGAAGAACGAGGCCAACCCGCAGAAACCGGTCACGGTGATCTCCATCGGTTTCGGGCCGGACAGCGACGTGAATGCGCTGACGCAGATCAGCAACGCGACGGGCGGATCGACATACGTCTCCCTCGACCCGAACAACATCGGCGAGATCTTCCTCGACGCCGTGGGCCAACGGATGTGCCGGCCGAATTGCGGTGCCGGCTGACGTTGTGGGTGATGTGCTGCTGATCGGCTGCTGGTCGACTACCGCCGCGGCGGTGGCTCGGGCACAGGCTTGGCCGCGACAACCTCGGCCAGGAGGATTCGCCGCTGGCCCCGCCGTGTCTCGATCTCGCAGGTCAGAGCATCCAGCCGGCGGAGATAGCCGAGGGTGTCGGTCAACCCGCCGGGGACGGTGCTGCGCACCACCACGCGGGTGCCAAGCGGCAACGTCGCCAGTCGATCAGCCGGGCGTCCGGTCGTCATGTCGAGAAGGCTAGTTCGCCGCCGGACCGTGCATGGCCGCCCATCAGGCACTCCTCTCTCGGGCGCGATGGGCGCACTGTGAGACGCCGCACCACCGGGTTGATCACCGGTGGGTCTGGGTACCGACAGAATGCGGTTCTATTCGTCCGCAAGAGAAGGAGCACATCGCACCATGACAGTTCTGACTGTGCCCAGTGTGAGGTTGAACAACGGCGTCGAGATCCCCCAGCTGGGTTTCGGGGTTTTCAAGATCAAGCCGGAAGACACCGTCGAAGCGGTGACCACCGCCCTCGAGGTCGGGTATCGCCATATCGACACCGCCGAGATGTACCGGAACGAGAAAGAGGTCGGAGAGGCGATCGCCGCGTCCGGGATCGACCCGTCCGAGATCTTCGTGACGAGCAAGCTGAACAACAACAAGCACGACTTCGATGACGCGCTGGCGGCGTTCGACAAGACCCTGGCCGACCTTCGGCTGGACCGCATCGATTTGTTCCTCATCCACTGGCCGTTGCCGAAGGTGGGCGATTTCGTGCAGACCTGGAAGGCCCTCGAGCGTGTCTACTCCGAGGGCCGTGCTCGGTCCATCGGAGTCTCGAACTTCCAGCCGCACCATTTGCTCCGGCTGCACCAGGAGAGCACCGTGGTTCCCGCGGTCAATCAGATCGAGCTGCATCCGTACCTGACCCAGGACGAGCTGCGGGCATTCGATGCCGAGCACGGCATCGCGACCGAGGCGTGGTCGCCGATCGCGCAGGGCGGGGTGCTCGAGGACGCGACGATCACCGACGTGGCAGACAGCTACGGCAAGACCTCGGCCCAGATCGTGCTGCGCTGGCACATCCAGCTCGGGAACATCGTGTTCCCGAAATCTGTCAGGCAGGGCCGCATGCGGGAGAACTTCGAGATCTTCGATTTCGAGCTCACCGACACCGACATGTCGCTGATCTCCGCGCTGAACAAGGACGAGCGGACCGGTCCGAATCCCGACGAGATGAACTGGGTCCCCTCTTCCTGACCGCCTGGTGATCAGGCGGTGACGGCGCTGCTCTTGGGGCTGAGCAAGGCGTTCCCGAAGAGATCCTTGATGCGGACCTGGTACACGTAGCTGGTGCCCGGCGAGAGGCCGGTGTCGGTATAGGTCTGCCCTGGAACCGACCAGAAATTGGTCTTGATGCTGCGCGTGAACCCGGTGACCACCGTCCCGTTCCGCAGCAGTTCATAGGTCAGCGACTCGTTGTCGTAGTCCCACGCGGTCCCGTAGGTCACCTTGATCGTGCCGCTTGCCGTCCTGGTCGCGGTGGTCGGCGGCACGGTGCGCGGTGGATTGGTGGTGTAGGTCGGGCCCATCTTGTTGGGCGCGATCGCCGACACGGCCATCCGGGCCAACCCTTGTTGGGCGATGCCGTTGATCTTGGGGAATTCACCGCCAAGGGCTATATAGCTGTCGTTGCCGGCCAGCGACCAGGCGCCTTGAGATTGACCGGTGTACGAACCGGCC
>Ga0208081_1000376_pt1 | contig 10934 bp, 8 predicted proteins | sample NGESurshal092012_6_FD_184479 | JGI IMG/M metagenome (GOLD analysis project Ga0208081, IMG submission 184479) | Arctic peat soil microbial communities from Barrow, Alaska - NGEE Surface sample 415-1 shallow-092012 (SPAdes) | ecosystem: Environmental > Terrestrial > Soil > Wetlands > Peat ...
GTACAGCCTGAAGAAATATCGGCAACAGAAAGTAGAACATTATAATTCCCGCTTATCGGGAATTTATATCTCACTGAATCAGGATTATTTACTGTTACCGTGTCAATAATCCAGATAAGTGATGTAGCCGGCTTAATGCCGGACTTAAAATGATATACAAGAGGAGAGTCGCACCTGAATGATTCACTGAAGTTGCCTGTTGGTCCCTTTATCTTTAAAATATTGTTTTTTGTGGTGGTGGAAAGACATCCGTTATAATCTACCTGAAGGCTTATCTTCTTAAAGCCTGTGGTGTCTGAATATACTATAATATCAGTATCCGGTCTTGAAGTAAAATTGAGGTCAAAAAGATTGTTAGACTTGAACCGCCACATATTTACCAGTGAATTATTGCTGACATCACCGGTAAGATGAATGGTCCCTCCGTTGCATACTTCCGCAGGTGTGACTGTAAAATCAGGTACCAGCTTATCGCCTGCAACAATCCTTACTGTTTCAGAGGTATCATAGCAGATGCCGCTTTTGATGATCTCTGAAACATCATACACCCCCGGTTTAGTAATAGTATAACTTACGGGTGAATCGTTCAGAGTAGTAACTGAATCCTTACCTACCTTATAAGTGAAAGCATCTATTTTAGACACTGCCTTGCTGCTGTCTGAAAAGCTTACCTGCAAAGGAATGCATCCTGATATTTTATCTGGTACAAACCGGGCAACAGGAAATGCCACGGTAACCACATTTGTGACAGAGTCAAAGCAAACTCCGCCGTTTGAAGCAACCAGCTTGAAAGGAAGGCTGATTTTATTTATTCCATGATTGTAGAGCTGTTCGTAGGTTTCTGCCGGAAGGTCGTTCCTGGTAATCGTATAAGAAGTGACCTTATCAGTCGAAATCAGGTTGCCTGACAGATACCAGGAAACCTTGTCGGCATTCACTGATGCATTAACAAGGGTTACCTGTGACGGCACCGAGCAAAATACTTTATCATTAAGGGTGAATGCAGCTTTTATATAGCTTTTAGAAAAAGAAGCAGTAATACTGTCGGTGCATTCTGAAATCTTGCCATATATCAGTTTAATATCAATTTTCCCTGAACCTGATACTTTGTAAGCCAGTGAATCTCTGCCTATTATAGTTGAAGTTATATTATTGTCGGTGATGATCCATGTATAATTCGGCATATTAGCAGTGGAACATACAAATTTATATGTCCCGTCGCATAGATAAGATGAGCTTACCAGATTGTTCTTTGCATCATAAACAGATAATGAGCCTTTAGCATACCCGACTGTAATATATGATTCTTTAGTAAGTGAATCGGAGCAGCCAAACTGATCCGTTGCCTTTAATTTAACATTGTAGATGCCGGTTGAACTGTAAACAGAGGAATTGCTTATATCTGTTGAAGTCTTCCCGTTGCCAAAATCCCATTTATAGCTCATCTCAGAGGAGCCTGTCGTTAAATTTGTAAAGGATACATTCAGCGGGGGAGAGCATCCGAAGGTGTCTGAAGCAGTAAAGTTAACAACCGGCTTAGTGGTAACAGAAATGATTTTATCAGCTTCATAAACACTATAGCAACCGTTTTTGTCAGTAACCTTAAGAATCACATCATAAGTGCCTATACTGTTATAAGTATATTTTGCAGATGTGCCTTCAGCATAGTTGCCATTCCTGAAATCCCACGAAGTTTTTATGATTTCTGATCCACCTGCTGTGGAAGTGCTAGTGAAATTTACCAGCAAAGGAGGACACCCGTATACCTTATCGGCAATGAAATTTGCTGCCGGGCCGCCATAAACAGTAATTATTACGCTGGTACTGTCCCAATTAACACCATCAGTGACCTTAAGTGTAACTTTATATAGCCCGGCTTCAGAATATAATTGTTCTTTCGCTGAATTGTCAGTTGCTGTGACAATTGCTCCCAATCCAAAATCCCAGCTGTATGTAATGCCGGTTCCATGTGTGGAGTTATTGGTGAATCTTACTATCGTTGGAGCACATGTGCTGATTTGAGAATAGCTGAATTTCGCTGTTATGCCATATGTAGGAACAAAAAGGAGTTGTGAAAGCAAAAGCAGGAAGCAATATTTTGATCTGAGGAGTTTCATAGAGGGTATCACTGGGGTATTAACGGTACCAGAATTCCTTTCCCCCGCATCGTACCTGAGTGGAAGCTGATTTAGCAGGAATTCGATATTCCAGCATCACCTCGTGGGTTCCATACCTGCCATACTGCGATAGCAAGCTTTGATCATAAGCATACCCGATCCTGAAATAAGGTGAGATCATTACTCCGAACAGCAAAGTCACCTCACGTGAAGTACGGTATGTAAGGCCAAAATCGAGAATTTCCTGGGGTCCTTTATTAAGTGGTCCTGTAATCATTTTCGCAGGACGTTTAACACGGACGAAAACATTTCCTTCCACAACAGTAAGGTTATACCTGTTAACAATCTCTGCACCAAAACTATAAGATAATACTCTGGGATCATCGTTCTTATAAATAACATAGGCATACCGATGATTTGTATTCAGGAACAGTGTGTCAGATTTGCCGATCGACGTCAGGTGTGTCGAAGAAATGCCTGTTATGAAGTGAGGGGTTTGAAATTCAAATCCCGTATTGAAATCCGGTTTGCTGATCTTTTTATAATAATAAAACAGAGAAGGATCGCCTGCTGTTTCAGCCTCAAGCTTTGAACCATCTATTGTGCGTATAAACATGCCTCCGGAAAGGCCCATTGATAATGCCCACTTGTTTTTCTTTGCAATCCGGAACGCATACGTAAGCATCGGATTGAATGACTGTGTAATTCCTATTTTGTCATTCACAAATGATAATCCGAATGCTGAATGTATAGCGTCATAATACTCAGATACCTGGACATTCAATACAGCAGGAGCGCCATTGACGCCAATCCATTGATGACGGGTGTTGCAGAAAAGATACAGGTAATCAGTCCTGGCAATAAAAGCAGGATTGTAATTAGCCCGGTTATACCAATGGGTAGCCAGGCTGATATCTGTCTGCGCCATTACCTTAAAACCTGAAATCAGACAGATCACTGTCAATATATAAGCATATATTCGCCTCATCACGCTCATCTCATCTTATAAGTGTTACATAACCCTTTCTTGTATGAAGTTTTTGTTCACTGTCTTTATAATAAACCAGATAGAAGTATGTGTCCGGATCGGCAGGTTGTCCTTTATGCCTTCCGTCCCAGCCGTTATTTCCCTTATAAATCTGCATCCCGTTCCTGTCAACTATTTCAACCTTAAACCCCTCCTTGAAAACGTCATTTATTCCATCACCGTTCGGAGAAAATACATTGGGGATGAAGGGTACAACATCAATGTATTTTGAAGAGCTGTCAATGCAGCCATGGGACGATATAGCATTAAGTCTGACAAGGTAATACAATGTAGTATCCGGGATAGTGTAATCATGCCTGACTGTCGCACCGGTTTCATATGAGTTATCGCCCAGCTTCCATAAATAACTTGTACCTGTTTCTTCAGAAACAGTGCAGGTAAGTGTAGTATGCTTCCTGTCAAGGGCATCAGGAGCGAGTAAAAAGGTAACTCCTGGAAGCTTGTATCCAGCAACATTGAAAGTTGCAGATTTTTGGCATCCGCGTGCATTCTCGCCAGTAACAATGTAAGTTCCGGGAGATGATACTACAATTGTATCATCTGTGATCCCTTTAGTCCATAAAAAGTTATCTTCCCCTGATGTTGAAAGGATGACTTTCCTGTTCCAAAGATAGCTTACCGCTCTGGATGCTGAAAGAGTAACGCTTTTGTTCCCGCAGATTACAGTATCTCCCATAATGATGAATGGCCAGTCCGGTTCTTCAGTTATTGTTTTATACATAGTATCAGAAACGCATCCTGTACTCGAACGGCCCAGCATCCAGTAGGTCCCTCCCGGAGCTGATATTTCCACGGTTGCTGCTTTAGAACCATTGCTCCATGTATATTCATATGCACCATAAGCCTTAAGAGTGGTACTAAGTCCCGGGCAGTAGGTCGAATCGCCATTGATCCCTACCAGGGGAGGTGAAAATGATTCAACATCTTTAGTCAGAGTGTCCGTGCATGTGGATGGCGGATTGCTCAGAAGAAGGGTCACAGTATGCATGCCAGACGAGCTGAATGTATATGGCGGATTTTTCAGGGCAGAAGTATTCCCATCATCGAAAATCCAGTCGTACGATAGTGTTCCATTTGTTGTAGTGGAGTGACTGGTAAACTGAACCGTATTGGAATTGCAATCCAGCATGAAAGAACTAAAATCAGCTTTCGGAATGTATTTGACTATCCTGGTTTGTAGTAATACAACACATCCTGTGGCAGATGTCAGGGTACAGGAATAGGATGTATTCTGGTCGGGTACCTTCACATTAAGGATCTGGGTGGTGTCTATTATAGCTCCGCTGGTACTATTGGTCCACTGGTATTTTTCAAATCCTTCCGGTGCAGTAAGTGTTGCAGCAGTATCAGTTGCACAAAACTTAACGGCAATATAGAAGGGATGACATTCAGCTAAAAAATATGCATAACCATAATGCCAATGTTCCTTGCAATCTGCTGACATAAATTCAACGGTAATAGTTTTCCCTATATATTTCATGAGGTTTGCCCCTACCGTGGTCCAGTCCCTCCATTCAACCGGGACATTCGAACCTGAAGGTATGTATGTTTTAAACCCCTTCACATATTTATTTGATGCATATACGTCGTAATTTGAACAATCCGGCAGAACATTGCCATCGCTGTCGTACAGCGTGAGTTTAAATCGGGGTTCATTAACTTCAGTATGAGTAACGGCATATTGTAATACCAGTGCAAATTTAAAAATGAGAAGAGCATTGGTCGAATCAATAGTCATAGTGTACCTCAGACTCTGTTCCCAGCATCTTGCTGTCGGATTTCCACTTCCGTCCCCGTTCATGAGCTCATCGCCCAGCCGTGCACAATACTTATAACCTTTTGGTATTTTTCTTAAAGCATATCCGGTATTCTTATCATATGCAGAAGTATCGGACATTATGGTTTGTCTCCTGGAAACAATTCCCGCCACCGGATTTGTATTTATGGAGGGTACATCTATGCTATACCGCCAGGTATACCCTACCCAGTTAGTAAAATTGCCAAGTGCAAAATTCAGATTTTTACCAGATGTATTCTGTGCATATAGCGTAGTTCCCACCCAAAAGGAGACAAGACAGAAAAGAAGCAAGGTTTTACCTACTTTCATTTCATGCGGTCGTTATAATCAGATTATACCCAATAAAAATATGAAAAATGCTTGGACTTTGTTCATTATTCAACCTTATTCTAAAAGTCGTGATGGCATTTTACCTTTGTTATGCTTATACAGATGGGATTGTTTTTACCCCAAAGGAATATCAGGAAAACAAAAACCGTTGAAGCACAAAATCCTGCAGATCATTGATCCTACGGGGCTTTTATAGATATCCCTCTGCATGAGAGAGTATGTTTTGAGAAAAATCGGTCAAAATTCCGGACTTATTGGTCAAATAAAGAAACAAGATAAACTCTGGAAAAATAAATCATTTTTAGTCTTCTTATAATGTTGTCTTTTAGTGTTTTATAATAATGTGATAGTGAATAAAAATTGTATCCCTGTAAATACTCAATAAAAAACTTATGAATTTTTACGAATGAATGGTTTTAGTATATCAACATACAAAAAATGCTGACATTCCTTCCTTCAATAACGATTAATTAAACCGTTTTGACACATTACTAATCAATTACAGGGTTTTCATCTCTTGCCGGAAGTTCGCTTAATACCTAATTTTAATTTTGAATTAAGTAACTTTTATTATGGAAAGCGGCAGAATGACAAATAGCCAAATAACCACTAACGACCAGAGAGTTAAAGGAAGTTTTTTTCAGGTTAACTCCCCTATTGAAGTAATTGAATCAAATCCGGTTTTTGAAAAGCTTGCTGAAGAAGACCAGGAAAACTTTTATAATTACCTTGAGAAGTTAGGCCTCGTGAATGATCCTGATTTTATTATTCTTTCGTCTTCACATCATTATTATTACGACATTGAAGAATTGAAAAATATTAAAACTGTCATTAACCTGAAACAATTGAACTATATAAAGCAAATCAAGGATTTTCTTCATACCATCTATAATATTCTTCCGAAGAAAAGTTACTTTATCGGTTGCTTCGCTGACAATAAAAATCAAAACGTATTATTATCAGGTTCCAATAAGTCCAGGCAAGATGATGATCAGATTGAGAATGGCATCTCGTCAAGGATATCGTTTTTAAATAAGATGTTTAATATTATGGATTCAAGGACCAACATGTATATGACTGCAAGAACAGTTACATTACTGCTTGAAGATGCTGGTTTGAAGGTTCTTGATATGAATGAACTTAACGGACTTACATATTTTTGCGCTCAAAACATCAAACCTTCTGCCGGATAATTATTACCTTTGGGCCGATTTCGGGAATCTTCACCGGACAGGGGGGACTTCCTGATACGGAGTTTACATGTGTATGGATGATTCCATGGCCCAAAATTGCATCAATATAATTCCTTTTCTGAAGAGATGGAATTTTCTGAATCTTATCCTTGGTTCATTTGAAATTTTAGTTGTTGCATTTGCATTCCAGTGCTCCTATTTCATTAGCTATTCTGCAAATGGAGGTCTATTTTTTTCAGAAAAAGATCTGTTAATCCTGTTCCTGTTAATCCTGCCTTTCTGGCTTCTGATCCTATACCTGATAAAAGTTACCAGGATTCCGACAAAACGTTATCAGGGTCTGCTTCTCCTGTATCTGCATTCAACAATTCTGATTCTATTTCTCCTTATCCTGATCTTTTTCATATTCGAGTTATATTCAATTCCGCGATTGTTTTTGTTTGAATTGCCATTCTTTGGATTCTTGTTTCTGTTTATAGGTCGTATTTTGAAGTTTAAAGCATTTAAAAGCTCAGGCGTACAAGGATATAATCATATAAATATTGTCATTATTGCCGACGATTCATCTCTCCCATTTATTGAAAGTCATTTGTCAAAGGAAGGATTGGGATACAGGATTGTCGTCATCTTCACTGAATCATCTCTTATTAAAGCTAAGTTTGAAAAAACTGCAATAATCCTTCCGGAGAAATATTTAGGGATACTTTACGATCTGATAGAAGTGGATTCGATCGATGAAGTACTTTATCTGAAAGATAAGTTAGCCCCGTCAGAAATCAGAGAAACTGTCAAATCGTGTGAAGAGTTGGGCGTGACACTTAGACTAAGACATAATGATCCAAAAAACAGTCTGTCCAGCGCTATAAGTACCAATCTTGCAAATGGGAAATTCCTTAGCTTCATTAACATACCTCATAATTCATTCGCGCTGGCAATAAAGAAATCACTGGATATTAATTTGTCCCTTTCGATGATTGTTATATTAAGTCCGTTATTCATTATCATCAGTATTCTGATAAAAATGACATCTCGGGGGCCGGTAATATACCGGTATGAAATGATCGGATCGAGGGGACATCAGTTCTATCTCTATAAATTCAGGACAATGATTTTGAATGCTGGCCAGATAAGCACTAATCCGGAAATTAAAATTAAGATGGATGGCACTGAGCCTAAAATAAAAGCATCTTCACGGTTTACCAAAATGGGGAAGTTCCTTCGAAAATCAGGTTTGGATGAACTGCCGCAGCTTTTTAATGTTTTGAAAGGAGAGATGTCGATTATTGGTCACCGTCACACTTTCAAAAATGGAGACCAATGACCACATAGTAAACAGGACAACACTGAATTATATATTTGAATACTTTACGAGCCCTGTCCGACACTCTAATTATCCCTGACTCCCTGCTTCCTGCCTTTTTGATTAAACCTCCGCTTAAACTTGCTATTTTTAGTTTTCGTCGGGGAGGGGCGGTGGTCAGGCCTCTTATCATTATTCTCGGCTATAAAGGCCGGCAATGGTGCATTATAAATCTCGCTCCCGATTAATTTTTCAATGCGATGCATTTTAGGTATATCCATCTTGTTGACGAGAGTAACAGCCAGGCCTGTAGTTTCGGCACGGGCAGTACGGCCAACACGATGTACATAATCTTCGGCATCTGATGGGGTATCAAAATTTATTACAAGATTGATATCCTTGATATCGATACCACGGCTCAAAACATCGGTAGCCACCAAAACACGTGTTTTACGCGACTTAAACCTCGATAACATCGCTTCCCTCTCCTTCTGCTCAAGGTCAGATGAAATGCCTTCAACCGGATAATCTTTTGAGCGCAACCCACGAACAATCTCACTTAACTTCTTCTTTGTCGAGCTGAATATCAAAATGCTATGATATTCCGGATTGTCAGCTAACAGACTTTTTATCAGTGGTAATTTCTGATTATCGCTTAGCTTGTAAACAGCCTGTATAACACCATCGGCAGGCTTCGACATTTCAAGAGCGATTTCCACCGGGTTTTTCATAATATGTTTCGACAATGACCTTATTCTCGGAGGCATAGTGGCGCTTAACATCAAAGTCTGACGCTTTTTAGGCAGACAGGAAATAATGTGCATAATATCGTCGTAAAATCCGATATCGAGCATCCGGTCAGCTTCGTCAAGAACCAGTACCTCTATCTGGTTAAATCTCACATAGCCCTGATTAAGATGTGAAATCAACCTGCCGGGTGTAGCCACAATAATATCCGCGCCTCTCGAGAGGGCCTCTTTTTCCTGATCCCATCCGCTGCCATCTCCTCCACCATAAACCGCTAAAGATGTAATGTTCAGCGTGTAAGCCAGGCCCTGAATCTGCTGGTCAATTTGAATTGCCAGTTCACGGGTTGGCACCAGTACCAGTGTGTGAGTGTGTCCTGTCCGTTTATCAAAAATATGATTCATTATCGGGAGAAGGTAGGCAGCCGTTTTTCCGGTACCTGTCTGTGCACAGGCAATCAGGTCTTTGCCCGACATTATGACCGGAATGGCCTTTTCCTGTATTGGGGTGGTCTCCCTGAAGCCCATATAATCAATTGATTCCAGTAATTCCGGATTCAGATTCAAATCATCGAATACCATTTATGTCCTGTGAATTTTATTCCATTTATGAGAATTGGCAAAGATAGTAAAAAAGCTGTAAGGGCCCAACAGCTCAATGGGTCTGCTGATCATTTCAGTCGCTTTCTTTTTGGACTTATTAAAAGTTAAGGCACCTGATAGCTCCAACAATATTTTGTACCTTGACAAATGATTCTATTCAAACCATGACATATCATTAGAAAAAACATCCTGAATGAATAGATAAAATTACTTCTACATTTTATTAAAGAGTAAACCCTTAATCATCATAAATATGAATAGGCCATTATCAATACTCATAAATCTTTAACACAACGCACGGAGTACCCCGCCTTTTTATCGAAGTGGCCTCTATAAATAATACTCCCGGACCAAAATATGTAACGGGACCATGAGTTCACTGGATCGAACTCTGTAGACGACCACCAATATCCTCCTCCTCCAAAAGATGAGAATATACCATCACCTTCACGGAAACCACCTGGAAGGGCAGTAAAACCACTTTCGTTAGTCGCCCCAATATTTGGGATATCCCAACGTACGCTTCCGGTTTCTTTCAGCTTAGCGCCAGCAGCATTTTCACCACCTAAATAATCAGTAAGAGTTGTCCAGTCTTCATGGGTTGCAACACGCCAGCCCGCTGGTGCAAGTTTACCTGTATTAACCGCATACCAGTTATATAAGGTGCCCCAGTTTTTTTCATTATTGTACCAGGTGCAAGCCCCTGTTGAACTATTTTGCCATGCTGTTTTATCAGCAATATTTGGAATAGTCGTACCATCATTGTATTTGCCAACTTTCAGGTCTTCAACCATCCATACCTGAGTACCAATTGCAACGGTATTGTAGACATTGCCTTCTATGTCCGTGACCTTCTCCCCTGAGAAAGGAGTCTCGTCTTTTTTACAGCCATATGCTGACATTAACAGCAACCACAATATTGCACTGTGATAAATCCAATTTTTTCTTCTGATTGTCATCTCATTTGATTTTAAAGTTTAATAACAATAGTTTTCAATCACCAGCCTAATTAACAATGAGTTGAATTTTAGAAATTTATTCCAATGGCAAGTTCTGGTAAAGGATAAGGATATATTTCGCTTGGATAATCATCGAAAAGCGTTTCCTTTTTTATGTAAGTTCCCGTCAGTGAGTTCAATGTATAAGTTGAATAGGTTTTATCGTCATAGGTATAAGCAACCCCAAATTGCAGCCCGGTTAAAACATAAAAGTGTTTTCCAAAATTCCATAGACGACCTCCTGAACCAAAAAGGAGTATATCATCCACCCTTTCCACTTTTTCGTTGGGATATCCAGAATGATAAGTGGCCTCATTATAGCTATATCCTAAGTAAATACCACAATACCAGGCATTCCGTTTTGCATTTACTTTAAAATAGTGTTTTAAAGTAACTCCAGCTCCCATGCTTTTTGGACTAAAGGCAGTAATGTCGCTGTCGAAAATCAATGTGCCAGATAACAAACCCATGTAATGGTACATATAATAAGCCCCAAAATATGTTTTTTTTGCAATCCTGAAATCGACTTGCACTACAGGACCAATCACCAGGAAACCTGCTGTATTAAGGCTTAAACCAATTGAAGGCCACAATTCATCTTCAGATTTAATTTGTTGTCCATATTCGAGAAGATTAAAGTTACTGGTTGAAGAGCTTGCCAAGTTTTGTGAAAACGACAAGCTGGAAATCAAATAAAACAAAATGCTAAAGCAAGCTGCCTTAATTGATACAGATTGGATAAATGTTTTCATAAATGATTATTTAATTAATACTTTACAGATTTTAGTTTGATTTGGATCT
>Ga0208081_1000384_pt1 | contig 10726 bp, 10 predicted proteins | sample NGESurshal092012_6_FD_184479 | JGI IMG/M metagenome (GOLD analysis project Ga0208081, IMG submission 184479) | Arctic peat soil microbial communities from Barrow, Alaska - NGEE Surface sample 415-1 shallow-092012 (SPAdes) | ecosystem: Environmental > Terrestrial > Soil > Wetlands > Peat ...
GCCAAAACCGAACACTGCTGCCAGCGGTGCGGCTCCGCCGCCCATTGGCATATGATCTGCTATCAGAAAGAGCGATCCTCCGTTATTCACCCATTGCCTTACTGTTTCGATTTCTTCCGGGGTGAATGCAGGCAGTACCGGTTTATACCATCTTGTGACATTTGCTTCATTCAGCGCATTGGATATAACCAGTATCCGTGCTTTCTCAAGCTTGCCTGCCTCAAACGCCCCGCTATAGCCTTCAACCCTGTATCCGTCCCTTTCAAGTAACCTGGCAAACGGAAGGTACCTGTCGTTCCTGGTGTGGAAGTTATGATGACCCTCATCAATGAATACGACAGGACCTATGCCGGCAGCGTAGGCCGGATTTTCAATGGTTGGATTATAACTTGTATCGGGTACCTGCTGTCCGGACATACCTGTTGATGCAATTATCATAATGCATGCTGTCAGGATAAATATTCTTTTCACGGTCTTCTCCTTTATTGATATTCTGTTCCGGATAATAATTCAAAGTTACATAAAGTATTCAAATCTGAGGGTCTGAAGTCTGAGGGTCTGAAGTCTGAGGGTCGGTTCTGACTTCTATTGTTCGATTGTTCAAATGTCCTATTGTTCAAATCGCTCGATCGCAGAATCTCCCGTAACGGTATTCAATTTGCTCTTTGATATAAAAAAAGACATTTAAACATTACAAAAAGTAACTAATACTTGCATAATTGTAATCTATGTATTACATTTGTATAACTAATCAATAGACAAGGCTATGAAAACAAAACTGCTTTTACCAAATCATTTTAAGACGCCAGGGTGGATCATTCTGATTCCGTCGGCTCTTCTGGGACTATTCATAATTATCTCCGATTATGAATTTAAGTTCCTCGATATGAAGGTATTTACTATTTATTCCGGATCAGGAGTTTTTCAGGATCCAGTGTTGTTTGGAATGATCAAGGCTAATCTGACAGGTACTTTGGTTGGTGTTCTGTTTCTGATCGGGGCGATATTTGTCGCATTCTCGAAGGAAAAGAGCGAGGATGAGTTCATCGCCAAGGTCAGGCTCGAATCGCTGCTCTGGGCGACATATATCAACTATGGTGTTCTTATATTCTGTTTCCTGTTCTTTTATGAGTTTGAGTTTCTGTATGTTATGATATTCAATATGTTTACCATTCTCATATTTTTCATTATCCGCTTTTACTATATTCTTTACAGGGCTAAAAAATCGTTAAGTCATGAAAAATAATCTGAAGGTCGAGAGAGCCATAAAGGATATAACCCAGGAGGAGCTGGCCAGACAGATAGGGGTTACCAGGCAGGCCATCAATTCTGTCGAGCTGGGTAAATATGTTCCGTCAACCATCCTGGCGCTGAAACTCTCCAGGTATTTTAATAAGACTGTCAACGAGATTTTCTCCCTCGAAGAGGATGATTAAGTCCGGAGATACTCTACAGGTTCTGAATAATCAGGAGTTTTCTGTGCTATTTTTGAAACCGGTTAGAGCATCATATGACGAATCATGAAAAAGATCATTCATCTGTCGGATTTGCATGTCGGACACGAAGACTGTGGTGAGAAGTTTAAAGCTATCATTGATAACATCACATTTCTGAAACAGCCTGCAAAAAACTATATTATCCTGATTACCGGAGATATTGTAGAAAACGCCAATCACAGCGGTTATATCGATGAAGCTGTTGACGACCTTGAACAGCTGAGAGAACGAGGATACAAAGTATTGATTGTTCCGGGTAACCACGACTACGGTACCGGTTTAGTGGGAGACCATAAATTTGTTGATATATTTAAAATGAGATACTTCGGATCGAAGAGAATTTCTTATCCCAAACTGGACATCATTGATGATATTGCCTTTATCGGGCTCGATTCAACAGCCGAGGAGCTTCATAGGATAGATCGGTTCTTTTCCGAGGGTGAATTGGGAGAAACACAGTTAAGGCGTTTAAAAAGGATACTGAATAAGCCGGGGATTGCCAGCCTGAAGAAGGTCGTTTACCTGCACCATCACCCGTTTGATTTCAAGTATGGGATGCAGTTGAAAGACACGAACGACCTAAAGAAGGTTATTGAGAATAAGATCGACATGCTCTTGTTCGGTCATTATCATGCTGATCGAGTCACTGCCGGAAAGATATTTCACGGCGCCTGGGGCATCCCGCGATGTTATAATGCAGGTTCCTCAACCCATAAGAACGGTGATATAGGGTTTCAGAGAGTTATCGATCTGTCCCGATCTGATCCCCGGTTCGATTACGACGGTAATTTCATATAAAGAGGTCTGATGTCTGAAGGTCTGATGTCTGAAGGTCGGTGGACTGTGCCCTCTACTGGTTTATGCTTCAACTTATAAAAAGACTCTTCCCTGAATATTCAGGATCACATGTCACGTTTACTTTTAATTTTCTCAGCCCTGCTTCATCACCCGGACTGGGAATATGAGTAAGATGTACCTCGCAATTGCGCAGGCTGTTCAGGTTTTCCAGGGCCATTTTCGCTGCAGGATTGGATAATGCACTGATACCAAGCACAATCAATATTTCTCCCACATCGAGACTGACCATCTTCCCGTTCAATATGTCTTTTTTCAGATAAGTGACAGAATCAATAAGGTTTTTGGGAAGGAGATGCATATTATCAGGCAGTCCGGCAAGGTGTTTGGCGGCATTTAAGATCAGGCTTGAAGATGCATGCATCAGGGGTGAATTTTTGCCCGTGATGATTGTCCCGTCATGCAATTCAATAGACGCTCCGCTAAAGAAACCGGCATTGCCTTTCCCGCATTGTTCAGCCTCTTTTGCAGCTTCCCTTGCCGGCAATACCACTTTCCGGTCTTCAATTTTTGCACCCACTTTGTTCATTATCTGAACAGCCCTGTCGAGAGAGTCCATTTCTACCAGGCCCATTGCATATTCCACGGCACACCTGAAGTATCTCCTGATGATCTCCTGGTGTGATGCCTCGGTGATCACACTGTCATTGACAATACCTGAGCTTGCACGGTTCACTCCCATATCAGTCGGGGACTGGTACATAGACTCCCCGCCGGTTATTTTTTCAATGATCCTTTTCAGCAAATGAAACGCCTCTATATCGCGGTTATAATTCACGATTTTTACACCGTAAGCCTTCAGGTGATCTTCATCGAACATGACTTCGTCTTTCAGATCGACCGTGGCCGCTTCGTATGCGATATTTACCTTATGATCGATAGGCAGGTCCCATATCGGGAATGTTTCAAATTTTGCATATCCGGCTTTGACTCCCTTTTTATATTCATGGTAAAGATTGCACAGACAGGTAGCAAGCTTACCGCTGCCCGGTCCCGGTCCTGTAACAATTACTATAGGATGGGTGGTCCTGATATATTCGTTCGCCCCGTATCCCTGATCACTTACTATCAGGTCAACATCTGTGGGATATCCTTTTATGGGATAATGCAAATACACCTTGACACCCCTTAATTCCAGCTTGTTTTTAAAAGCCTTTGCAGGCGATTGATTCTGATAACGGGTGATTACCACAGCCTTCACATCGATGCCCCATTCCCTGAAGTCATCTATAGTTTTTAATGCATCGACATCATAAGTAATTCCGAAGTCAGCCCTGATTTTCTTCCTTTCAATATCTCCGGCATGAATGCACATGATCACATCAATCTTGTCTTTTAATATCTGCAGGAGCCTCATCTTGACATTAGGGTCAAATCCCGGCAGCACCCTTGCCGCATGGAAATCAAATAAGAGCTTACCCCCGAACTCCAGGTAAAGTTTATTGTTAAACCGGCTCACCCTTTCAAGGATAGCAGATGTCTGCTCCCTGAGGTATTTCTCATTATCAAAACCGATGTGATTTGTTTCTATCATTTGGCCCCCTTTGGAATATCCTGGAAAGTATTACTATCAGGACTTCAATATTAAATAAATTTTCAGTTCATGGAATTTCCGGAGGTATAAAAAAAGAACTCCCCGTCGAAAATGATGGAGAGTCCCGTTAGAAAAGGTTGTCGGTTATCAGTTGTCTGTTGTCAGTTATTTTTTAATCGCAAATCGCAAATCGCGAATCGCAAATTCACAGAATTCTTAATTCTTAATTCTTAATCACTGTTATCCGACTAATCTGTCAGATTTGATTTTTTATTGATTAATATATTGATTATCAGTATCATTTATTTTATTTAAAAAAGTCACCCCCCCTATAAATTAAAGCTTAATTGTAGCCCTGGAGGGATGGGCTTATTGTTAAAACTTCTTTTAGTACTCCTCAGTAACTCGTTTACATCCAATAGACTTATAAGATGTATCCTTACCAATGATGCTACAACCGAGAAGGCTTTCTTAGCCTGGGCTATTTTCTGTGTAACAGTCAGCAACAACTGGGCTATCAAGGTGCACCAGACTTGTGTATAGATTGCATTCACGTTCTCACCGTAAAAGTAGTGAAGTTGGAAGTTTTGCTTCATCTTCTTGAATAAGATCTCTATTCCCCATCTTTTCTTATAAAGGAATGCTACTTCTTCGGCTTCGATACTAAAGCTGTTTGTCAGGAACTCATAGCACCGGTTTTGTTCATCCTGATAACTGACCTTTCTTAATTGCACGCTGTTATTGACTTTCATGTTCTGTTTGCCATTCTCCAGTTCTGGGTGGTACTCTAACTCGATGATCTCATCACGGAGAACATTTGCCTGACCGTGCTTGCGATAATGGGTCCGCATTGTCTCTTTAACCACATATACCGCGTTCTTTCTCATACGGGTAACAAAATAGACCTCATTTTGTGTCCAAAGGGCAAACTGATGGTAGTAGTTATAGGCTTTATCAAAGACAACCATACTATGGGTAATCAGGTCCAGACTCTTTAAAAATACCTGGTCATTAGCTCTGGCCGGTGTAATTTTAATAAACCGTCCAACCGATTGAACTGCATCAATCAGCATATGGACCTTCAATCCGCCTTTTCTCTTCCCATCTCCACTGGGATTACGGCCCACACCCTTTAATATATCACTGAACAGGTGGATCGTGGTGGAATCGATCAGAAGAACCTCTTTAAATGTTAATCCAAAAGTTCGGCTGTCCGATAAAAAACTCTGATAATGGTTCACCAGCTCAAAATACAGATCCTCAAAAAACTTGCTGCTCCTGTTGCGCAGACCGTCACAGGCAGTACTCTTCGCCGGAGCTTTTTCCAACCCGAGATGATTAAGCTTCCCGCCCATGGCCCGCAACCCTTCACATATCTCAGTCATCGAATCACATCGACTTAATATCCCAAACAGCATTGTAAAAAGGTGTGTTCTGGCCCTGAATGACTTGTAATAGTAATCACTGCCATGCTTCCTTATAAGCCCATTTACGTCAACTCTATCCACCAGATTCATTATCTGTTTGAAAATCGGCTGTCCGACAAATTTAATTTCTGTAATTTTACCCATGTTGTATTTAGTTTGTGGTAAAACCAAATTACAACATCTGGGGGAAACCTTTGGGGAGTACCCCTTCTTTTATTATTTTAGTCGGACACTTGTGATTCTTAATTCCTAATTACTGCCTGCTCTTCATTGAGCCATTCTCTCCCGCGCCTCGATACACCACATCAGTTCCCCAATGAATGAGGCTGCACGGTTGTCTGCTGCAGCTCTGTCGGCAGGCATACCTACCTCATCAAAAGTTTTAATTACAGATGGTACCGGGTACATTGCCGGGACGGTCCATGCGCGCAACTTCCATAGTGAGAACTGCAGTGAGGTGATGACCTGCGTACCTCCAAATATACCGTCAGAGACAGTTGAAATGGCGACAGGCTTTCTCCGCCACTCGTCGGTCAGCAGGTCGATGACGTTCTTCAGACTGGCAGGATAACCGCCGTTATACTCCGGAGTAACGATTATCACTCCGTCGGCCGAGCGTATCTTTTCTGCAAAGCGCAGCACTTCTGGTGCCGGATCTGGCTGATGGCGAAGACGTTCATCAAAGAGAGGGAAGTTGTATTCTTTAAGATCGAGTATCTCCGCAGAAGCAATTTTATTCTCTTCGATATACTGCTTGAAGTAAAGCGCTATCCTGTGGCTGTTCCTCCCGCGCCTGACACTGGCGGAGATGATGGCGATGGTCTTCATATCGGCCCGAAGGTACTAAGAAAAATGCCATCCGGTCATGCCGTCTTGCAGTCAAGAGGTCGAATGTCTTGCGGTCGCCCCGCAGGGAGGGCATGACAAAAGCCATAAAAGGACCGGCGCAGGAAATACCAGATAAACACAGTTAACCACAGATTTCAATAAACAGTATCTGTGAAAATTTGAGTAATCTGTGGTGAACCCTTTTAATTACTGAAGTTTTGTGGTGTCAATGGGGAGGGTAACCGGCTATATACCCAGGCCACCGGACAACCGAAGTTTGAGGTCTTTGCGGAGAGTGAGACGAAGTTCTTTCTGAAGGTTGTTGATGCTCAGGTTGAGTTTGTACCCGATGCGGACGGAAAGGTCAACAAGATGACTCTTAACCAGGGAGGACAGACAGTGGAGGCGAAGAGGATCAAATGAACAATAGAACAATAGAAGTCAGAACTGATTATCTTTATCAAAATTCACTGCTGCTGTTATGAGGAGATTGTTCGCGATTGTGTTACTGCTGGCCGGAGCCGGGGTGACAGGAGACATCTGGTCTTGCACCACATTCATTATATCAGGCAGGAACACCCCTGACGGGAAACCGATCTTGTACAAGCACCGGGACACGGGGACACTGGACAATGCCATTGCTTTTTTCAGTGATGGCAAGTACCAGTATATAGGCATTGTCGATTCAAAGGATACATGGAAGACTGAAATATGGGGCGGATATAACTCTGCAGGATTTGCCATCATGAATACAGCTGCTTACAATAATAATACAGGCGACACCACAAAACTTACCGATCAGGAAGGAGTTGTGATGAAGCTGGCACTGCAGAGCTGTGCTACGCTGGCCGATTTTGAGAAGATGCTCAATGACCTGCCTAAGCCTTTTGGTGTCGATGCCAACTTCGGGGTCATTGATGCCTCCGGCGGTGCCGCTTACTATGAGACAGGTAATTCCGGATTTAAGAAGATCGATGCCAATGATCCGGCTCTGGCACCCAATGGCTACCTTATTCGTACCAATTTCTCGTTCACCGGCACCGTAAACGGGGGAGGGGGTTACATCAGGTATGCCACTGCCAGCGAGGCGCTTAATATGGCTGCGGCGCAAAATAAGCTTGAGCCTCATTACTTACTGAACTGTATATCGCGCAACCTTTACCACTCGCTCACTAAAGTGAACCTGAGAGCCGGTCTGCCTGCGGACAATAAGTGTACCGACTTCAGGAGCTTCGAGGATTTTATACCGCGCTTTTCAACAGCATCTGTAATTATGGTTGTCGGGACGGCGAAGGGAGATGATCCGTCAGCGACGATGGCATGGGTGGTAGCTGGCTTCCCGCTGACTGCCGTGGCTGTGCCTGTATGGATCAGCGCCGGCAAGGATCTGCCATGGGTGGTCAGCATGAAGGAAGATATGCACGCTCCTCTCTGCGATGCAGCAATGATGCTCAAGGGTCAGCTTTTCCCCATAACCCGGGGCAGCGGATATAAATACATCAATGTAGCTGCCCTCATCAATGCTGAAAATACAGGCATCCTGCAACTTCTTGAACCTGTTGAGAATGAGATTTTCAGAAAGACCACAGAACTGATGGCATCAATCACTGCCGGCAAGGCGAAAAATGAAAAGATCTGTGAATATTATAAATGGCTCGACAGCTATATCATTCAATCTTATAAGGAGATATTTGGGATTGAAATGAAATAAGAGGCAGCAGGCAGTAGGCAGTAAGGAGCAGGCAGTAAGTCAATGCCTAAATAACGTTGACTAAAAGACGAACGATAAACGATAAACGTCAAACGATAAACTGACCCCGGTTGCGACCGTTATGCAAAAAGAGTAAATTTGCCTGACACCAAAGATAACCTCACATGGCGGGGCACAAAGGATCACCTTATTATAATATCTTCCTCAGGTACGAGATCTGGCTTGAGACGACCGGTAAGACCAGGGTGCTTGACGGTGAAGGATTTGCCCTGCTGCTAGAGATAAATGATACAGGATCGCTTACAGCATCTGCCCGTAACCTTGGCATGAGCTACCGCAAGGCATGGGGCAAACTGCGGGACGTTGAGCAACACCTTGGGTTTCACCTGGTGGAAAAGAGACGCGGCGGAGCTGCCGGCGGGAGGACGAACCTTTCGCCTGAGGGCCGTCAGCTCGTGAGAGCCTACAACAGCCTGCACCATGATACTGACATCGCCATGAAGAGCATCGCGAAAGTCTTCTTTAACCGTATCAATGAAATCAACGGCAGGCAATGAGGAGCACTCTCATCCTGATAATGGCGGCTCTGCTTCTGCTTACGGGATGTAAATCCGGAAAGGAGAAGAATATCATCATCTTCCATGCCGGCAGCCTGACGGTACCCGTGAATAAGATCAGCGAGGCATTTGAAAAAGCCAACCCCACTGTCAGGATTCTATCTGAAGCTGCAGGCAGCCTTCAGTCGGCAAGAAAGATCACCGAGCTTGGCAAACCATGCGACATAATGCTCTCAGCTGACTATTCTGTCATTGACGAAATGCTTATACCCGAGTATGCCTCATGGAATATCAGGTTCGCTACCAATGAGATTGTGATAGCATACAGACCCAGATCGGCATATTCTTCCATCATCAGGGAGGATAACTGGCCGGACATCCTCCTGAAGGATGATGTTATTATTGGCAGAGCTGACCCCGATGCTGATCCCTGCGGCTACCGCACAGTCTTCGCCGCCAGGCTTGCTGAGGAATATTACGGCAGAAAAGGACTGGCTGATTCAATACTTGGCAAAGACCGTGATTATATAAGGCCGAAGGAGGTCGACCTTATAGCGCTTATCGAGACAGGGGTGATTGATTATATGTTCCAGTATAAGTCGGTAGCCATTCAGCATGGGTTAAGCTACGTTGAACTTCCCGATGAAATCAACCTTTCATCACCGGCTATGAAAGAGCATTATGCAAGCGTATCGTATATGATCCCCGGAGACACGCCCGGATCGCGTTCAGAGATCCGGGGCGATTATATCTGTTATTCAGGTACAGTACTTGAAAATGCCCCGCAGAAAGAGCTGGCGGTAAAATATTTCAGGTTCCTCCTGAGCGAAGAGGGAAAAAGAATCTTCAGAGAATCAGGGCAGGAGCCTCTCACGCCTGTCATTACCGGCGACATTTCTGCCGTGCCCCTGTTGCTGCAATCGCTTGCTGACAGCATATCTGAGTGAAAGGAAGACAATGAAAGATCAGACACTCTTTACCTGGATTTTTACCGTTCTTGCCGCGCTGGTGCTGCTGTTCATAATTGCGCCCCTGGCGGGCATGTTCTTTGACTCCTCATTCAGTGAGGTGAGGACGACGGCAGCTGACCCGGAGGTCCAGCGTAGCGTATGGGTCACTCTTGTGATAGCTTTCTCAGCCACGCTCATCTTTGCATTAGGTGCGGTGCCACTGGCGTGGATCATGGCCCGCAAAGAGTTCCCGCTCAAGAAGGTGGTACAGGGCATCATTGATGTGCCTGTGGTATTGCCGCACACGGCGGCAGGTATAGCTCTGCTGGGTTTCATCTCCCGTGACGGCTTACTCGGCGGCGCAGCACAGAAGGCAGGTATTCTGCTTGTCAACAACGGAGCCGGCATAGCCCTTGCCATGGCATTCGTCAGCCTTCCGTTCCTCATCAATGCCGCACGTGACGGTTTTGCTGCGGTGCCTGAGAGAACTGAAAAGGCCGCTCTCACCCTTGGTGCATCACCGACGCGCATCTTCTTCACAATATCACTGCCCCAGGCATGGAGGTCAGTTGTCTCAGGCTTTATTATGATGTTTGCACGCGGCATGAGCGAGTTCGGCGCCGTAGTCATCATTGCCTACCATCCTATGATAGCACCGGTGCTGATATATGAGCGGTTCAACACTTATGGCCTCAGCGCGGCAAGACCGGCATCCATAATCTTTGTACTAGTAGCTCTGTTTTTCTTTGTCCTCTTCAGGACCCTTGCCACGGAAAGACGAACTATATTCAGAAGTGAAGAAGATGCTGCGGACTGAAAGGGTAAATAAACAGCTTGGCGGTTTCTCTCTCAAAGAGATTACCCTGGAAGTCTTCCCGGGAGACTATTACGTCCTTCTCGGCCGGTCGGGAGCCGGCAAGACGCAGCTTCTTGAGCTTATCTCCGGGCTCACTGCACCTGACAGCGGACATATTTTCATTGACGGGAAAGAGATAACATGGACAAGGGTACAGGACAGGGGTATAGGGCTTGTCTTTCAGGATTTTGCCCTCTTCCCCCACTATACCGTGCGTGAGAATATTGAATATTCGCTGAAGATCAGGCGTTTATCTAAAGAGGATGTGGATCAGAGGGTCGGACATGCTGCTGCAGAGATGAATATCACACACCTTCTCTCGCGTAAGCCTTATAATCTCTCGGGAGGAGAAAAACAACGTGTGGCGCTGGCCCGTACACTGGTCACTGAGCCTAAGGTTCTGCTCCTCGATGAGCCAATGGCCTCCGTCGATGCCAGTCTCAAGGACAGTATAAGGCGCATGCTGCGCCGCCTGAACCGGGGCGGACAGACAATAATACACGTCACGCACG
>Ga0208081_1000385_pt1 | contig 10691 bp, 15 predicted proteins | sample NGESurshal092012_6_FD_184479 | JGI IMG/M metagenome (GOLD analysis project Ga0208081, IMG submission 184479) | Arctic peat soil microbial communities from Barrow, Alaska - NGEE Surface sample 415-1 shallow-092012 (SPAdes) | ecosystem: Environmental > Terrestrial > Soil > Wetlands > Peat ...
ACTTGATCTCCTCTCCTGATTTTTTTGAATAACGAACTAATTTATTTTTGCCATTAAACCTTCTGCCGATGCGTGTAGGTTTACCCGATGTAGGATCGACAAGCATCAGGTTTGACAGATGTACCGGGGCCTCTTTCTTTAAAATACCTCCCTGGGGTGATTTTGCGTTCGGTTTTGTATGTTTTGAAACTGTGTTCACTCCTTCAACCAAAGCCCTGTTCTTATCCCTGTCAACCTCGAGGACACGTCCTTTCTGTCCTTTGGATTCACCGGTTATTACCATAACCGTATCTCCCTTTTTGATATGTAGTTTCTTCTGCATTGCTCTTTATTTAAAAATTATAGAACTTCAGGTGCAAGAGAGACAATCTTCATATATTTTTCGCGCAGTTCCCTTGCGACCGGTCCGAATATACGGGTTCCTCTCACCTCATTCAGGTTATTGAGCAGGACGACTGCATTATCATCAAACCTGATATATGAGCCATCGGCACGGCGTATCTCCTTGGTTGTCCGCACAACAACAGCTTTGCTCACTGTTCCTTTTTTTGCCTCACCCGACGGGAGAGCGCTTTTGACACTAACAACGATCTTGTCGCCGACGGTAGCATATCTTTTTTTACTGCCTCCAAGTACCCGGATACACAAAACTTCCTTTGCTCCGGAGTTGTCGGCAACTGTTAACCTGCTTTCCTGCTGTATCATGACTACTTAGCTCTTTCGATTATTTCAACCAATCTCCAGGATTTATTCTTGCTCAGAGGCCTGGTCTCCGAGATACGTACTTTATCGCCTATATTGCACGAATTTTCCTCATCATGAGCCATCAGCTTCTTTGTCCTGTTGACAAATTTGCCATAGATGGGATGCTTTACTTTCCTTTTGATGGCCACAACGATCGATTTATCCATTTTGTTGCTGACAACAACACCGATACGTTCCTTTCTGATATTCCTTTCCATTGCTGATCTAGCTTTTAGATTTTTCATTAATTTCCCTGGTACGCAGTTCTGTAAGCAGACGTGCTATTGTAAGCTTCACCTGTTTGAGCTTTTGAGGATTATCCAGAGGTGTTATTGCATGGTTAAGCTTCATGCGGACAAGCATGGTTTTCTCGGTATCTATCCTTTCCAGCAGATCCGTCGAGCTTAATTCCTTTATTTCTGAAGTTTTCATCTGTATCTATTCAATGTTTTATTCCTGTACGTAATCGTTTCTGATAATGAATTTTGTTGTTATCGGAAGTTTCTGGGCTCCAAGCCTGAGAGCTTCTTTGGCAATATCATACGGAACTCCTTCGGCTTCGATAAGAATTCTGCCGGGGGTAACAGGCACTACAAATCCTTCCGGTGCTCCCTTGCCTTTACCCATACGAACCTCGGCAGGTTTCTTGGTAATAGGTTTGTCGGGGAATATCCTTATCCAGATCTGGCCCTCACGTTTCATATGGCGTGTGACAGCCTGACGTGCAGCTTCGATCTGTCTTCCCGTGATCCAGCACTGTTCCAATGCTTTAATACCAAATGACCCGAATGCAAGCTGGTTGCCTCTCTGAGCATTTCCCTTCATTCTTCCTTTCTGGGCTCTCCTGAATTTGGTCCTTTTCGGTTGTAACATGGCTCAAATATCTTTTTAAATTTTATACTCTCTTAAAGCTTATTTCTTTGCCTTACGTTTAAGGCTTTTGCTTTTTGCGTTTCTTGCACCGATATTCGGACTAAGATCTCTTTTTCCGTAGACTTCACCGTTGCATATCCACACTTTGATCCCAAGCAGACCGACTTTGGTATGGGCTTCGCCCAGTGCGTAATCAATATCGGCACGCAGTGTATGAAGAGGAATACGTCCTTCCTTATAGGTTTCGCTTCTTGCCATTTCAGCGCCTCCAAGGCGGCCTGAAATAAGAACTTTTATACCTTCGGCACCCATCCTCATTGTGGAAGCGATCGACATTTTGATGGCACGGCGGTATGAGATCTTGCCTTCAAGCTGACGGGCTATATTGTTTGCTACAATATTTGCATCAAGTTCGGGACGTTTGACTTCAAAGATGTTGATCTGAACCTCTTTTTTTGTAATCTTCTTCAGTTCTTCCTTAAGTTTGTCAACTTCCTGGCCACCTTTTCCGATTATTATACCCGGACGTGCAGTATTGACCGTTACGGTAATAAGCTTAAGGGTTCTCTCGATGATTATCTTTGAGATACTTGCCTTTGCAAGCCTGGCATTCAGATATTCTCTTATCCTGGTATCTTCAACCAGCTTTCCGGAGAAATCTTTTCCACCGAACCAGTTTGAGTCCCAACCTTTGATTATACCTAATCTGTTACCTATCGGATTTACTTTTTGTCCCATCTGTTTATTTTGCTGTTTTTTCAACTTCCTTATTCATACTGTCGAGTACCAGAGTAACATGGTTTGATCTTTTTCTGACCCTGTAAGCTCTTCCCTGGGGAGCTGTCTGCAGCCTTTTCAATGCACGGCCGCCGTCAACGCTGATCTTTTTAACGAAAAGGTGGCTTTCCTCGATTCTAACACCTTCATTTTTTGATTGCCAGTTGGCTATTGCTGAAAGCAGAAGCTTTTCAAGCCTGCGTGACGCTTCCTGAGGACTGAATTTCAGCACATCAAGTGCCTTGTTCACTTCCAGACCGCTTATCATACCCGTCACGAGTCTCATTTTACGGGGTGAGGTCGGACAGTTCCTGAGAATCGCCTGATACCTCTCTTTTGCAGCCTCTTTTCTGTGTTCTGCTGTATTTCTTTTTCTTGCACCCATGTCTGAATATTTTTCGGTTTACACTACTTTTTACTTATTGCCCGAGTGACCTCTGAATGTGCGGGTAGGAGCAAATTCGCCAAGCTTATGTCCCACCATGTTTTCGGTAATGTAAACGGGGATGAATTTATTTCCGTTATGAACTGCTATAGTATGTCCGACAAAGTCGGGGGAGATAACTGATCTCCGTGACCATGTCTTGAGAACTGATTTCTTTTGTACCTTGTTCATTTCAAGGACTCTTTTTTCCATCTTGAATTCAATGAAAGGACCCTTTTTAATTGATCTGCTCATAGTATATCAGTTATTTTTTCCTTCTTTCAATAATGTGTTTTGCCGAGTATTTCTTCTTGTCGCGGGTTTTGAAACCTTTTGCAGGCACCCCTCTGCGCGACCTTGGATGTCCGCCCGAAGCTTTTCCTTCGCCTCCACCCATCGGGTGATCGACCGGATTCATAGCAACGCCTCTAACTCTTGGACGGCGACCCTGCCAACGCGAACGGCCAGCCTTGCCTGATTTCTCAAGGTTATGATCTGCGTTGGAAACCGTTCCTATCGTTGCACGGCATGTTGTCAGAACCATTCTTGTCTCACCTGAAGGAAGCTTTATTATTGCATATTTCCCTTCCCGTGCCGAAAGCTGTGCATAGGTACCTGCACTTCGGGCAATAGCCCCACCCTTACCTGGTTTCAGTTCAATATTATGCACAATTGTACCCAGGGGTATATCATTGAGAAACATCGTGTTCCCGATCTCAGGTGTTGTATCTTTTCCTGATACAACTTTCTGTCCAACCTTTAGTCCGTTGGGTGATATTATGTACCTTTTTTCACCATCTTCATAAACAACAAGGGCAATTCTCGATGATCTGTTCGGATCATATTCAATTGCCTTTACTGTTGCCTGCATGCCATCTTTTTCCCTGAGAAAATCGACGACCCTGTACATCTGTTTATGACCGCCTCCGATGTACCGCATAGTCCTTCTGCCGTTAACGTTCCTTCCTCCCGATTTCCTGAGCGGTCGAAGCAAGGATTTCTCCGGCGCAGCTTTTGTTATAGTGTCAAAAGCGCTGATGATTTTGTTTCTCTGACCTGGTGTAACAGGTTTTAATTTTCTGACTGCCATAATGGTTGTTAAATATTGCTATAGAAATCAATTTTGTTCCCTTCTGCCAGGGTAACAACTGCTTTTTTTAAAGCTGCGGTTTTCCCGACGAGAAAGCCTGATTTCGTATTCCTTGTTTTTATTTTACCGCCATACCTCATTGTATTGACGGAATCGACGGTTACGCCATACAATTCCTCGACAGCTTTCCTGATCTGCAATTTGTTAGCGTTTTTAGCAACGATGAATCCATAGCGATTGAATTTATCGCCCTGGTGTGTCATCTTTTCCGTCACTATTGGTTTAAGCAAAATATCCATTACTCAAAATTTACTGGTTTTCAAAAGTTGCCTGCAAAACGTCAACTGCACTCTCAGCAAGTACTAGAGTTGAAGCTTTCATTATCTTATAAGTACTTAATTCACCGGCACTTACAACTTCAACCCCTTGTACATTTCGGGATGACAAATATATGTTTTTATTTTGTTCCGGTAAAACAAATAATGATTTTTTATTTCCAATGTTCAGGTTACTGCCCATTTTTATCATTTCTTTTGTTTTTGGCGCTTCAAATGAGAAGTCTTCCAGAACAATAATATTGTTTGCCGATGCCTTATATGAAAGGGCTGATTTCCTGGCCAGCTGTTTCAGTTTTTTATTAAGCTTGAAGCCATAGAATCTGGGCTGGGGGCCGAATACACGGCCGCCGCCGCGGAACAAAGGGTTCTTTATGCTACCTGCACGGGCTGTTCCGGTTCCTTTCTGCCGTTTGATCTTCCTGGTACTGCCTGCCACTTCACCACGCTGTTTGGATTTATGGGTCCCCTGCCTTTGATTTGCGAGGAACTGTTTCGTATCCAGATAAATGGCGTGATCATTAGGTTTAATGCCGAAAATCGAATCGTTAAGATTAACTTTTCTTCCGGTTTCCTTGCCATCAATATTAAGAATCGCTAATTCCATTATTTTGTAATTATTACGTAACCACCTTTCGGACCGGGAACTGATCCTTTAACTAAAATTAAATTACTTTCTACCATAAGCTTCATTACTCTCATGCTTATTGACATAACTTTATTTCCGCCCATGCGTCCTGCCATTCTCATACCGGGCAGTACCCTTGACGGGAATGATGAAGCGCCCAGAGAACCTGGTGCTCTTCCCCTGTTATGTTGTCCGTGGGTCTGACCGCCAACACCACTAAAACCGTGACGTTTTACGACTCCCTGGAATCCCTTGCCCTTTGACCATCCGCGCACATCCACCCAGTTATCGGGACGGAACAGCTCAGCGGTGAGAACTTCACCTTCCTTAACCTGTCCTTCAGCAAATCCGGTGAATTCAAGAAGTTTTCTCCTGGGTGTCGTATTTGCCTTTTTTAAATGGCCCAGTTCAGCTTTCGTGGTATGCTTTTCCTTTTTCTCATCGAAACCAAGCTGTACTGCGAAATATCCGTCCTTTTCCTTTGTCTTGACCTGTGTTACAACACACGGGCCTGCCTGGAGTACAGTACAAGGAACATTCTTTCCGTCTTGATCGAAGACGGAGGTCATTCCTACCTTTTTTCCAATTAATCCCTGCATTTCTCTATTGCTTTACTGGTTTCACACTTTTATTTCTACTTCAACCCCGCTTGGAAGTTCAAGCTTCATCAGAGCATCAATCGTTTTGGGCGTTGAGCTGTAAATGTCGAGCAGCCTTTTATAGGAACAAAGCTGAAACTGTTCCCTTGCTTTCTTATTCACGAACGGGGAACGAAGAACCGTATAGATCTTCTTATGTGTCGGAAGCGGAATGGGACCACTTACAACTGCACCGGTCGATTTTACTGTCTTAACAATCTTCTCTGCAGACTTATCCACGAGATTATGATCGTAAGATTTCAGTTTGATACGAATTTTCTGACTCATTTCTTTAAAGAATTTTTCCTTTTGTAATTTCAATAATTCTGTTTGATATTTCTGCAGGCACCTCTTCATAATGGGAAAATTCCATTGTGGAAGTTGCTCTTCCCGAGGTCAGGGTCCTAAGTACTGTGACATAACCGAATTTTTCGGCCAGAGGTACTTTTGCTTTTACAACCCTTGAACCTGCTTTCGATTCCATACCTTCCACCTTACCTCTTCTCCTGTTAAAATCGCTGATGACATCACCAACATATTCTTCAGGGGTAACAACCTCTGTTGACATAATTGGTTCAAGAATCACAGGATTGCATTTCCCCGCGTATTTCCTGAATGCCTGTTTGGCGACAATTTCAAAAGAAAGGGCATCAGAGTCGACAGGATGGTACGAACCGTCTCTGAGTACTACTTTAAGGTTTTCGAGAGGGAACCCTGCCAGAGGTCCGTTGGACATTGCCTCGCGGAATCCTTTTTCAACTGACGGGATGAACTCTTTGGGAATATTGCCTCCCCTAACCTCGTTTACAAATTCGAGGCCTCTGATGCTATCTTCAGCCGGCATCAGTGCAGCATATATGTCGGCAAATTTTCCTCTGCCTCCAGTCTGCTTTTTAAATACTTCACGGAATTCAGTTGTTGTGGTAATTGCCTCTTTATAAGCAACCTGAGGAACACCCTGATTACATTCAACCTTGAATTCACGCTTTAAACGGTCTATAAGAATTTCAAGATGCAATTCTCCCATGCCGTTTATTATAGTCTGTCCGCTGTCGGGATCAATTCTTACCTGGAATGTCGGATCTTCCTCTGCAAGTTTGTTTAGTGCAATAGACAGCTTATCAACATCAGCCTGGGTCTTGGGTTCAACTGCCACACCTATTACAGGTTCAGGAAAATCCATTGACTCAAGCATAATCGGCTTATTTATAGCACAAATAGTATCGCCTGTTTTAAGATCCTTGAATCCGACACCTGCACAAATATCTCCTGCTGAAACGCTCTCTTCCGGATTCTGCTTGTTTGCATGCATCTGGAAAAGCCGGTTGACCCGGTCTCTTTTCCCGGTCCTTGTATTCAGGACTGTATCTCCGGCATGAAGAATACCAGAGTAAATACGAAGGAATACCAGCCTTCCGACAAACGGATCGGTAGCTATTTTAAAAGCCAGTGCTGCAAGTGGCTCATTATCATCCGGATGACGTGTAATTTCATTATCGTTCCTGGGATCAATTCCGGTAACAGCACCAATATCTACAGGGGAGGGAAGGAATGCAGCAACTGCATCGAGAAGATGCTGAATACCCTTGTTTTTAAATGCTGCACCACATATGACCGGGACTGCCAGTCCCAGTATTGTGGATTTCCTGAGAGCAGTTATTATTTCATCTTCTGTTATTGAATCATGATCTTCCAGGAATCTTGCAAGAAGTGTATCATCGACATTGGCAACCGATTCAATAAGTTTCAATCTCCATTCTTTTGCTTCTTCCAAAAGATCCAGTGGAATATCTTCAACTTCGAATTTTGTTCCGGTCATATCGCTGTTGTACCACACTATTGCCTTCATGCTGATCAGGTCAATCAGTCCCCTGAAGTTCTCTTCCGCGCCCAGAGAAAGCTGCACAGGCACAGGGTTAGCCCCAAGCTTATCCTTTATCTGCTGAACAACATTTAAGAAATCAGCCCCGGCCCTGTCCATCTTGTTTACAAAAGCAATCCTTGGTACATTGTATTTGTTGGCCTGTCTCCACACAGTTTCCGATTGCGGTTCAACTCCGCCTACTGCGTCAAAGACTGCCACCGCTCCATCAAGTACCCTGAGAGATCTTTCAACCTCTACTGTAAAATCAACGTGCCCCGGAGTATCAATTATATTTATTTTAAACTCATCACCCCTGTATTTCCAGAAAGCGGTAGTTGCGGCAGAGGTTATTGTGATACCTCTTTCCTGTTCCTGAATCATCCAGTCCATCTGGGCATTGCCATCATGCACCTCACCCATGCGATGTGTCCGACCTGTATAAAACAGAATACGCTCTGTTGTTGTGGTCTTGCCGGCATCGATGTGGGCCATGATTCCGATGTTTCTGGTATATTTCAGGTTGCTGTCCATTTATCTTGTTTGCTTCCTAGTGGATATCAGTTAAAACCTGAAATGAGCAAAGGCCTTGTTAGCTTCTGCCATCCTGTGAGTGTCTTCCTTTTTCTTGTAAGCGCCGCCTTCAAGCTTATAGGCAGCCATAAGTTCTGCAGCAAGTCTTTCAGCCATTGAATGACCCGTTCTTTTCCTTGCAAATGAGATCATATTCTTCATGCTGATTGCTACTTTCCTGTCAGAACGTATTTCCATAGGTACCTGGAATGTAGCTCCCCCGACCCTTCGTGCTTTTACCTCAACCTGAGGAGTAACATTGTCAAGGGCCTGCTTGAAAATTTCAAGAGGTGACTTTCCTTCGCTTTTAAACTTGTCGGCTACTATGTCGAGAGAATCATAGAAAATTTTAAAAGCAAGATTCTTTTTACCACTAAACATAAGATTGTTCACAAACCTGGTTACATACGGATCGTGGTATTTCGGATCCGGTAACATAATCCTCTTCTTTGGTTTTGATTTTCTCATTATCTTATCTATTACGTGTTATTTCTTTGGCCTTTTTGCACCATATTTTGATCTTCTCTGGGTACGGCCGTCAACGCCGGATGTATCGAGAGCACCACGAACGAGATGGTAACGGACACCGGGAAGATCCTTTACTCTGCCACCCCTGATTAGCACTATTGAGTGTTCCTGAAGGTTATGACCCTCACCCGGAATATAAGCGTTCACTTCCTTCTGATTTGTAAGCTTAACCCTGGCTACTTTCCTCATGGCTGAATTCGGTTTCTTTGGCGTCGTTGTATAAACCCGTACACATACACCCCTTCTCTGAGGACATGAATCCAAAGCAGGAGCTTTACTTTTATCTATCAGTCTTTTCCTGCCTTTTCTTACTAACTGCTGAATTGTCGGCATAATATAGTATGATTTTATATTAAATTTTATTCGAAAAAACGGTTCGCAAAGGTATTATTTATATTTCTTAAAATTACAAACTAGTCTCATGTTTTTTTAAACTGCCATAAAATACACGTATATCCAAACTGATTATCAGGGATAAACAGTTGCCATAACATCTCTTAAAATAAAATATCTTACTTATAATTGTAAGTTATTAACAGGTTCCTTCCCGATCTTTCCCCTGCGAATAATCGTTTTGTAAACTTACCTTGAAAGAAAAACCGGTACTCCTGCATTTCAAAAAACTGGTGCAAAGAAAATAAAAATTTTGTAATTATGAATCCTTTCTTAAACAGTTTTTAAAATTTTATTATTTTTGCCCACTCCAAATCGTTAAGCATTGAACGATTTATTATTAAAAGGTTAATTTTGAAATTATGATAAAAGATTCTTCGCTTCTCCGCCTATCGGCGGATTCGCTCAGAATGACATTTGCTTTTTATTTGTGAGATAGATGGTGAATGGAGGCCATAACCTCCATTCACCATCTATCACAAAAGACCTGCTTGACATTTGTCCTTCCGAACGAAGTGAGGAATCTCCTTATTGAAGTAAAACAATATTAATATATATTAATAAGCAAATACAACGAGATATGAAAACTTATCAGACTGACCAGATAAAGAGCATCGCATTGATTGGCAATTCCGGATCAGGGAAAACAAGTCTTGCCGAAGCTATGCTCTTTAATGGAGGAGTATTAGAACGGAGAGGAACAATTGCCGGAAAGAACACTTCTTCAGATTATCGTCCGATTGAACAGGAGAATGGAAACTCAATCTTTTCAACTGTTCTTTATTCAGAGTTCCTGAATAAAAAAATCAACATAATTGATACTCCGGGTCTTGATGATTTCAGCGGAGGTGTGATCTCCTCACTTTATGCAACAGACTGTGCTGTAATGACAATCAACGTTCAGAACGGAGTCGAAGTGGGATCTGAAATTCATTTCCGTCATGCTGAAAAAGTACACAAGCCTCTTATCCTGGTTTTAAATGGTCTGGATCATGAAAAAGCCAACTTTGATAAGTCGCTCGAAATGATGAAAGACAGGTTCGGCAGCAATGTAATCCTGGTTCAGTATCCTGTAAACGAAGGTGTCGGATTTAATGCTGTTATTGATGTGCTCAAAATGAAAATGTTCCAGTATCCGAAAGATGGCGGAGCTGCCAAGGTACTCGACATTCCTGCTGATCAGAAAAACAAAGCTGAAGAATTCCATAGCGCCCTTGTTGAAAAAGCAGCTGAAAGTGATGAATCCCTCATGGAACTCTTTTTCTCCAATGATACTCTTACAGAAGAGGAGATCAGGAAAGGTATTGCAAAAGGATTATTAACGAGAGGAATGTTCCCTGTTTTCTGTGTATCCTCAAAAAACAATATGGGTGTGGATCGTCTGATGGAGTTTATAGTCAGTGAAGCTCCATCTGTTACCGATATGCCTGTCAGGGTAAACAGCAAGGGAGCTGAAGTAAAACCTAATCCTGCGGGACCCGGTTCAGTGTACGTATTCAAATCCTCAATCGAAGAACATATTGGTGAAATAAACTATTTCAGGGTTTACTCAGGCAAAATAACTGAAAACCTTGATGTTGTTAACAGCAATAATGGCGTAAAAGAAAGATTATCACAATTATATGTATGTGCAGGCAAGAACAGGACACGTGTTCCGGAATTGCATGTAGGCGATATTGGAGCTTTCGTAAAGCTTAAAAACACTAAAACTGATCATACACTGAATGTTCCGGGAAATGACTGGAGATATGAAGGTGTTAAGTTTCCTGATCCAAAATACCGCACAGCCATTAAAGCCCAGAGTGAAAGTGATGATGAGAAGCTCGG
>Ga0208081_1000386_pt1 | contig 10690 bp, 8 predicted proteins | sample NGESurshal092012_6_FD_184479 | JGI IMG/M metagenome (GOLD analysis project Ga0208081, IMG submission 184479) | Arctic peat soil microbial communities from Barrow, Alaska - NGEE Surface sample 415-1 shallow-092012 (SPAdes) | ecosystem: Environmental > Terrestrial > Soil > Wetlands > Peat ...
GCGCGGTTGATCATTTGATGCGGCGAGTCACGAGGATTCAGAAGGAATCTCGGTCAGGCCAGGGCTACCTCAGCCACGAAAACTGCGAAAGTCCACTTGCACGGACCCGCCATTTATTCCGCGAAACCCGCCGCTTATCTCCGCGCTTGACACTCCTGCGCGGTCTCGATCAGCACCCCCCACTCACCGGCGACCCGCGCCGCCGCCAGCACCGTCGATCCGGGCATGCCGAACAAGGCAGTAGCCTCGGCCATCACCTGGGGTTCCTCGTAATCGTGAGAACGTGGGCGTGATCACGGATCGTGAGGGCCCGCCTTCAAACTGGTCAACTCGAACCCGGGACGGTTCCTGGCCGTTCCCGGTGCCGATGAAACTGTTGACCGCCGCGCAGGTAACGGCGAGCAGGGCTCGGGAGGCGTTGCCGTCGGCGATCCGGCGTCGTTTGACCCGACCGGTGTCGGTGCTGCCCTCCGAGCAAGACCGGTTGATCACCGCGGAGCGGCAGGCTCAGCGGGCCTGCGCGTCGCGGAGGTCCTGGAACCACGCACCCGTCTCGATGGGGTGATCCCCGGTGGGGTGAGCGGGTACCCGGCCCCCGACGGGAGCGGCCTAGAGCGGCACGTCCACCGCCGGTGAACGGTCATGTGACAGCGAGGGCCTTCCATTGGTCCCAGGTCAGGGCCCAGTCGTAGACGTCGCCGTCGTCCGCGGACAGCGGCACGCTGGTGCCAGTGACCTCGACGGGGTCGCCGTAGATCGCGGATGCGAAGTAGGCTTGCGCGCTCTGGGCGGACAGGTTGATGCAGCCGTGGCTGACGTTGACCACGCCCTGGTCGGCGACGGTGTACTGGTTCTGGTGGATGAACTCGCCGTTGTTGCTGATCCGCACCGCCCACTTCTCCGGGACGAGCTGCACCCCGAGATCCTCCCCGTCCTCTCCCCCGCCGAGGCCGGTCGTGCTGGCGTTTTGGCGGCGGAGGACGGTCATCACCGCCCGCCGGCGACCATCGGGGTCGGTGCTGTCCCAGGCCTGCAGGATCTGCCGCCACCGGACATAGGCGCAGGGCGGGCAGGTGACCGGGTCCCGCCCGTAGGGCAGGGCCTTCACCCCGCCGCGGGCCTCCTGGTCGGTCTTCGACCGCCGCAACCGGACATGCAACCCGTCCGTGGAATGGAGGGTGACGTCGGCGAGGGTGAGCGCGACCAGTTCGGGGCGGCGGTGCGCGCCGGCGAACCCCATCAGCAGCAGTGCGGCGTCCGTGCGGGCGGCCACCCCCGTCGGCCAGTCGCCCGCCTCCGCGGTCAACGACGTCAGCAACAGCCGGATGTCGGATAGGAGCAGCGGGGCGCGCCGGTTCGGTGGGGTGGCGCGGATGCGGCGGATCCCGGACAGCGCGCGGCGGACCACCTCGGACCGGCCGGGGGCGTCGAGGCCGGCGGGGGTGTGCACCTGGTTGATCGAGGCCACCCAGCGGGTCAATGTCGCGGGGGCGTATCGCCATGTGCCGACGCCGGTCTGTTCGGCGGCGGCCTCGGTGAGGTAGTGCGCCAGCACGGCGGGGGGCGTCGGCAGCGGGGGGAACCGCCGGCGCCCGGCCCAGGTGGCGAACCGCTGCCAGTCGGAGCGGTACGCCTTCTTCGTCGCTGTGGCGGTGGAGGCCTCGATCGCGTCCAGCACCCGCGCCAGGGCCTCCGGCGGCAGCGCCCGTTCATGATGAACAACCGCCGGGACCGGCAGGGCAATGACGGCCGCCGCGGTGTCAGCCAGCCGCCGCGGGTGTTCACTCCGCAGCGCCCCTGCAGCCGCCGGCGGTGTCGATGCGACGGCCACGGTCAGGGCCGGCCGGGGCAAGGGCCCGTCCTGGCTAACAGCTAACACCGTCGGCGGCCGCAGGGCCCGGGTCGAGGTGGTCGATCGGGTCGGTCTCCCCCACCGCGTCACCTCCGTCCGGCACGGCCGCCGCTGCTGCTCAGCGCGGGGTCCATCTCACGGTTGTCCCGTGCCGGCGAAGTTGGGCCCGAGCCGTGCTGCGGTGCCAGGTTCCTGGCACGGATCGAGCGTGGGCGTGCCGGTCAGAGGGGCAGTAACGACACCCTGCCGCACAGCACGGACAGCGCCGCCTGGGCAGCGGTGCCACCTTCCCCGGCAGGGGTGCCAGGTCGCGGGTGCGCCCCGGTCGGCAGGCGCCCGATCAGACTAGCGGCGGGATCCGCGGCGCCTGACCGCCAGCAGCACGAGCGAGCCGGCCGCCATCAAGCCGAACGCCCACCCTAGGTACTCGCCGACCGGCACACCCGTGTCGGGCAGCGGCGTAGGCGACGGCGGGGTGGGCGGCCCCGGCGGAGTCGGCGGAGTCGGCGGGTTGGGCGGCTGCGGCGGGACCGCGGCCACCGGGTGGTCGACCGTGCACTGGCCACACTGCCCGCCCGGCGTCGCGGGGTCCGCACCGTTGACGATCACCACGCCGTCCAGGTCCGGATGGACGGTGGCCTGGTAGCTCACCTGGGCCGTCCCGCCGACCGGGATCTCCGGGATGGTCCAGGTCAGCTGCGTACCGGAGAGGCTGAGACCGTCGGCCAGCGGTTGCTCCAGCGTGGAGTAGCTCAGCACCTGGGTGAGGTCGTCGGTGGCCACCGCGCCGATCACCGCGACACCGGCCTGGTGGGTGGCCGTGAGCTGGTAAGTGATGGTGGTCCCGGGCGACACTACGGTGTCGGACGGCGGGTCGGCTGACTTGGTCAACAGCCAGGTCCCCGGGATCGCCGTGTTGGTGATCGTGCAGGTCGCGTTCCCGCCCGCACCAAGGGTCACGGTGGCACCCGCCTGCTGACCGCCCGCGCAGCTCCACTCGCCGACCGAGTACCCGGACGGACCTGACTCGCCGAGGGAGTAACTGCCGACCTTCACCACCGCCCCGGTCACCGCGGGATCGCCGGTCGGGCCGCTGATCGGGGTCGGTCCCTGCGCGGTGAGGGTCCAGTCGGTCGCCTCGGTCGTGACTCCGGTGTTCCCGTTGTCGACCACCTTGACCAGGGTCAGCGTCGGTGACACCGCGGTGTTCTTGATCGTGCAACTCACTGCGACGCCGGCCCCCGCGACCGGGACGGTGTTCCCGATCGGCCGGGCTCCGATGCAGCTCCAGTCCGAGGCGGTGTAGCCGGCCGGCCCGTCCTGCTCGGCGAGCGTGTACTCGCCGGAGTCCACGGGCACCGCGGTGACGGCCGGACCACCCGAGACACCGCTGATCGGCGTCGGGCCCGCAGCGGTCAGCGTCCAATCGACCGGTTCGGCCGTGGCGCCGGTGGCACCGTTGTCGACGACCTTGACCAGCGTCAGGGTCGGCGGGACGGCACTGTTGGTGATCGTGCAGGTCGCGTTCTCGCCCTCGGCCAGGGTGACTGTGCCACCGTCCTGGCTGCCGCCGACGCAGTGCCAGTCGCCGGCCGTGTAACCGGGCGGCCCGGACTCGTCGAGCGGGTACGCGCCGACCTGGACCGAAGCGGCGGTGACGGACGGGTCGGCGGTGGCGCCGCTGATCGGCGTCGGGCCGTCGGCGCTCAACGTCCAGTCGGTCGGGACCGCGGTTGCTCCGGTGTTCCCGTTGTCGACCGTCTTGACCAGGGTCAGCGTCGGTGACACCGCGGTGTTGGTGATCGTGCAGATCACCGTGCCCCCGGACGGCACCCGCACGCTGGCGCCGGTCAGGACTCCGCCCTCGCAAACCCACTGCCCCGCATCGAATCCCGCGGGTCCGGACTCGGTCAGGTCGTAGGAACCGGCGAACACATTGACCTGGCTGACGCCATCGGGCGAGGTGGGATCGCCGTTGCCGGATACCGGGTCCTGGCCGGCGATCCCGTCGGGTGTCGCGGTGATCGTCCAGTCGGCGGGAACCTTCCCCGATCCCGACGCGGCCGGGTCGACGACCTTCTGCAGGGTCAGCCGAGCCGGGGTGTCGGTGTTGGTGATGGTGCAGGTCGCGGCGTCACCGACGTGCAGCTGCACGCTCGTCGGATCGGACCCCGATGCGCCGGTGCACGACCACGCAGAGCCGTCGTAACCGGTCGGACCGCCGGATTCGCTGAGCTGATAGGAGCCCACCGGGACCACGGCGGCAGTGACGCTCGGATCGCCGGAGTGGCCGCTGATCGTCACCTCGTCCGCGGCCGACAGGATCCAGTCGGCGGGCACCGCGCTGCCACCCGAGCGGTTCTCCACCTGTTTGACCAGGGTGAGGGTCGGCGGGACGGCGGTATTGGTGATCGTGCAGGTGACGTCGGCCCCCACCGGCACGTCGACCACGGCGCCCGTCGCGGTCGCACCCGTGCACACCCAGTCACCGTGGTTGTAACCGCCCGGTCCGTTGGCCTCGATGAGCTGGTAGGAGCCCGGCTGCACCTCGGCGCCGGTGATGGAGAGATCACCGGAGGCGCCCTGGATGGCCGTCGGTCCGTCAGCGGCCAGGGTCCAGTCCCTCGGCCCCGCGGTCCCGCCCGTGCTGCCGTTGTCGACGGACTTCACCAGGGTGAGGTGGGCAGGTTGGTCGCTGTTGGTGAAGGTGCACACCGCGGAGTCGCCGGGAGCCAGGGTGAGCCCGGTGAAGTCCCGCTCCGCGTTTTCCACCTCGCAGGTCACCGAGTCCAGCGCATATCCAGCCGGGCCGGTGGATTCGCTCAGGTCGTACGCCTGGTCCGGCCGCACGTTGACCGTGACGCCGTCGGTCGAGCCGGTGACGGTCTGAGTCGGAGCACCCGCGAGGTTGGGAGCGGCCGGAGTGGCCGTCAGGTTCCAGTCGGCCGGCACCGCTGCGCCGCCGTGATCGTTGACCACGTTCTTGATCATCGTCAGCGATGCGGTTGCGTTGACCGCGAAGCAACTCACCCAGGTCCCCAACGGCACGGTGACCGAGCCGCTGAGCCCGTCGATGTACCCCGGCACCTGGGTGAGGCCGTCCTGGTCGACCTCGACGCAGATCCAGGTACCCGTCGAGCCGGGACTGAGCACCTCGTCAGGCAGGGTGAGCTGCAGGTAGTTCGGATCCCCGCCGGACTCGGCCAGGGAGTACGCCGCGTCCGGACTGACGTCACCGGTGACGCCGGTGGCACCCGTCGGACCGGTCAGCGCCCCGTCGGGAGCGACCGCGGTCAGCGTCCAGGACGCCGGGTCGGCCCCGCCGTTCAGCACCAGCTTGTTGAGGGTCAGTTTGGTCTGGCAGGTGACGACGTTGGTGATCGTGTAAGTGTTGGTGCCCGCCTGCAGCTGCGCCTGATAGGGCGGATCGACGGGCTGCGAGATCGGCACCCCGTTGGCCTCCGTCACCAGGGCGCTGTCCAGCGTGCACAGCCGCAGACCACTGACGCCCTCGGTGGTGTCGATCTGCTCGGTGATCGGCACGGTCGATCCGGCGACCAGGTCGGTGCGTTCCTCGCCCCAGGGCTGCTCGGTACCGTCCACCAGCAGGCCGGCGATCAGATACTCGGGCTGGTCACCGTTGGCCAGGGTCTCCCCGTTCACCACCCAGTTCTTGTTGACCACGACCGACGCCTGCGGGTTCGGTGCCCGGTTGTAGATCACGCAGCTGATCGGCTGATCGTCCTGGCCGGACACCGAGAATCCGGTCTCACCGACATTCTCGACGGGAACCAAGGCCGCGGTGTCCAGCCGGGTACACACGGCATTCTGGCCGGCCACCGTGACCAGGCCGTATCCAGGCTGCTGGGTCTCGGCGAAGGTGACCGCCGCGGTGCTGGTGCCACCAGGAAAGGTGAGAGCGAAGTTGAGCGCACCCGTTCCGTCAGCGGTCTGGCCGCTGGCCGGAGTGATCGTCACGCCCGAGGTGACGGTCTGCGCGCCGAATGTCCAGCCGCCTGCGGGTGTTGCACCCTGGATACTCCCCGGCGGTGCCGTGCTGGGCACCACCTGTTTGACCACGGTGATCGACCCGGCGCAATTGCCCAGCGCCAGCGCCCGCAGCGCGTCCCCGGCCTCCTGGTAGTCGGTGGTCTGGTAGTAGTCGTCGTTCGCGACCGGGCCCGAGATCGCCTGCAGGTTCGCCGGATCGCCGCTGACCCCGGAGCCCACGCCGACCGCGATGACCCTGGTGTTCTCCGCCTTGATCGAGTTCGCGGAGAAGATGCCGTCCTCCACCTCGTGGAATCGGGTGAAGTTACCCGGCCCCTCCTGGTTGCCGTAGTACGTCGGGTTGCCGTCGGTGATGACGACGGCCACGTCGAAATGTGCGGTCTCCTGCGCGACCTGGAAGAACCCCCGGTCCCAGTTGGTGCCGCCGCCGGAGGTGAGGCCGTCGATCCAGGTGTTGACCTGGTTCGCACCGCCCAGGGTGGACACCGGGGTCAACGGCCGGTTCTTGTTGTTGGTGGTGTTGGCCGGTGCGTTGGAGCTGAACGTGAACAGCGCCAGCTGGGACGGTGTGCCGATCAGCGAGTTGGTGAAGGTCTTCGCGGCGGCCTTCAGGTTGGGCAGGTCGGCCCCCACGGAGCCGGAAACGTCCAGCACCAGCGCCACATCCAGGCCGCATTGAGCCGGCAGCACCGGGTTGGTCCGGGAGCTCTGCCAGATCCCGCCGGAGGCCTGCCGGTTCGTGTTCCCGGAGGACTGCATGAAGCTGGCGCCCGGACCGCTCGAGGAGTAAGTGTTGCCGGCCCGCAACTGGGTACCGGTGCGGAACTGGTAAGCGGTGGCGGCCAGCCCGTTGGCGGGCCCGGTGACCAGGCTGGGGTTGACGAACCAGCCGGCCGGTGCGCCGGTTTGCTTGACCCAGAAGCGCTGATCACGATTGGCCCCGCCGGTCTGCGTTTCGGGCACCACGAACGAGCAGTCCCCCTTGGCGTCCGACACGCAGGTGGCCCAGGCATCGGGCAGTGGCGTGGGGTTCGGCGCGGACGAACCCCCGAACAGCTGCAGGGTGACCCCGGCCAGCGGGCCGACCTCGGTCTGGGTGGGCCGCTCACTCCCGGTGGCCACCGTGATCACCGAGGTGGTACCCGTGGCCGGCGGCACGTCGGCGACGGCCGCCGGAGTTGCCGGCCCGACCGTGACCGGCACTGACATCAGCGCAGCGAGCGTCACAGTCACCGCTGCCGCCACCACTCCGGCGGACCAACCCCGCCGCATCCGGCTTCGATTCTGATGTCGACTGCGTGCCATGTTGGAAGGCCACCCTCTCGAAGGCTGCACTAACTTCCGTAGTGCGTTCGTCGTGGCGACGACCACTCTCGGTTCGCGTGCGAGCAACAGCCTCCGATCGGGTGAATCGCCGAAATTATGGAAACACAGCAATGCCCGGCGACCCGGTTGACACCCTGACGACCCGCCGGTAACGGACCCACATTCATGCCGGGAGGCCCCCATAAGCGTTGCAGCAGGAGCCCGACCGGAGACGGGCGGGCTTCTGCGGTGTTGCTGGGAGCGTTGGGGTTAGCTGCGGGTGGTGGCGAGGGCGGTGCTCCAACTGACGAGTTGGTCGAGCATGACGGTGGCCGGCTGGGCGTGATAGGGGCTGGGGGCGAAGGTGGTGAAATGCTCGAAGTCGGTCATAAGGGAGAACGAGACCTGGGCCCGGACGGTGGCGATCTGCAGTTCTGCGGTGACCAGGCGCAGGTGTTCAACGGCGCGGACTCCGCCGGCCGAGCCGTAGGAGACGAATCCGGCGGCTTTGTTGTTCCATTCGGCGTAGACGAAGTCGATGGCGTTCTTCAAGGCTCCGGAGGTGCCGTGGTTGTACTCGGGGGTGACGAAGACGTATCCGTCGAATTCGGCGACCTTCGCGGCCCAGATTTTGGTGTGATCGTTGGCGTACTGGCCCATGGAGGGCGGCATGACCTCGTCCAGGTGCGGGAGGTGGTAGTCGAGCAGGTCGACGACCTCGAACTGGGCGTCGGTGCGTTGGGAGGCGAGTTGGTAGACCCAGTCGGCGACGACCTGACCTTTGCGGCCGGGGCGGGTGCTGCCGATGATGATGGCGATTTTGACCATGCTGATCGTCCTTTTGCTGATCGAGGGTGTGGTGCGGAGATGTTGCGGGCGTTGCTGTTCACCAGGAGTCCAGGCCGAGAACTGCGGATTGGAGAAAAGCCCTAGAGGCACCGACGGTACAACCGGGGTCCAGCGGCCACGCGGCGAGGGTTTCGGGTGATCCACTCGAGTTCGGCGCGACCCGCACACCTCCACGTCGTCGGCCGGACGAAGCGGCCACGCCCCCGCCGCCGTCCGGATCGTCGCCACGCCCTCCGCGATTGAGATGTCTCCGGCGGTGAGTCTGGCGAGGTGTCTATACGGCCACCCCCAGCCAGTTGGGACATGGGCGCGGCCCTGAATTCCCCTCGACCTCAGGGCCGCACCTGTCGCACATATGACGTTCGAACGGAGGTGACGGTTCACTCGGCCGCGCCCTTCCGGTCCCGGCGCCCCGCCGGGGGTGGCCGAGGTCCCGGAACACCGGTCTGAGCGCTCCACCTTCCCCGGCCGCCACGCGACACGCCCGCGGCAGCTACCTGCCGAGCCAGACCCGAAACTATGCAAGTTGCCCAGGAAGCCACACGAACCCGCTCCGCAGGGCAGTCTCACGGGACAGGGCTTGCCGGAGAAGCCATTTCGATACCGGCCCCCACCGGCGGTTCGGCGCTCGTTCACTGGAGGGACCAGGCCGTTGTCGCAGGCGGCTCCGTCTGTCCGGGGGGCGTCACAACCGACTGGAATCAGCTGGCTGTCACAGCCGGATGAGGCCGTGGAGTCACGTCATGTTCACGCTGCTGCACGACGCTGATCAGACCCAGCTGGACACCCTGCTCGAGGTCGTGCGGGTGGCCCGTCCCGACGACCCGGTCAACGTCTCCGGCCGTGGCTGGGATGACGGTCGGCAACGCTGCTCCCTGCCAGGCGAATCCGTTCCGGGGCCGGCGGCGTCGATACAGATGGTGACCGGTTCCTGAGCAACGTGCCCATCGGCGGCCCGACAACCAGCGCGGGACGTGGCGTCCTCATCGACGACGAAACGGGTTTGGCATTCACTGGGGCGCCATCACCCGCCGCCGCCCGCCGGCTCAGCGACCCCGCCGGGGCGGCAGCGGACACGCCCGACCTGAGGTTGGCGTCGGTGACAACCATCGGGCCGGTCCCGTGACCGCCGCCCACGGCCGCCCGCACCGGCGGCGTCGACCCGGCACCCAACCCGTACCCCGGTGGTATCCGCGCCTGTCCCGGTGCCGCCGCAGCATTCGTGACGCCATTCGAGCGGAGGACCTCGGTCGATGAACGGACAGTCTCCCGAACACATCGGACAACCCCCGCCGGTGACCGAACCTGGTCGGCATCCCGCGGCGGACCGTGTCACCTCGACCGGGTCAGCCAACCCCCACCACCGACCTCCGGCGACCATCACCGGCGATCACCAGCTGATCACCGCGATGCTCCTGGTCTCCTGCAAGGACATTTCGACTGTGCGGGCGGTGTTTCGCTACCGCTGTATCGACCCGTTCGCTGTCCACCTGCGGCTGTTCGTTGACCAATGCCAGACCGTCACCTGGATCCTCAGCCGGGAACTGTTGGCGGCCGGACTCACACGTCCCAGCGGCGTCGGCGATGTCCGGATATACCCCGGTGGAGATGGTGTGCTCATCGAACTGCGATCGACCACCGACGCGCACGCCGTCCTTCTCGCCGGTCGCCGACCCATCCAGCAATTCGTGGATCACACCATGTCCATCGTCCCGAGCGGATCGGAGATCGCGCTTTACGATATCGACGCTGACCTGACCCGACTGACCACCGGCAGACACCCACCCCACAGGACCTAGTCCCGCGTGACACGCCGTCAGTCCCCCCGGTTGCGCACCGCGAGGTCCAGGATCCGCAGTCATGCCCACGGCGAATGACCCGCACAGGACGACGTTGTCATCCGGACCGACCACCGTCAACGCGATCGTCGAACTCATCGACCGCGGTCCGGAATCACTTGCCGTCTCGCGGCCGGGTCGGCCCGGACTGGCCGTGGCGAGCGGAGGATCTGTGCCCATTCAGGCGCCAATGAGGTTCCCCGATGGGTCGGGAGCGCCGGTGAACACGACCGTCCCGCGCACGACCTGATTCCGCAGCCGGGGTGTTGCCCTCACCAGGTCGGTGGCGACCGTGTCCACCGCCGATCCGTTCACCGCACCGCGCTCGTCCATCCACATCAGCAGGTGCAGTGTCACGACCAGCATGTACAACACGTCGCTACCCACCGCCCGATGCAAGGCATCAGTTCGTGAACACCGCCGACGGGTTCCAGGGCCATCTCCGACGCGGTTACCTGGGTCAACGCCCTTCCCGATCAACGCCGTCCGGCATGACCGCCGGCCGCCGCTTCCTGCTCAATGGTGGCGTGGATCACTCTGGCGGTTCCCGCGCCATGTCGGCACGCTTTCGGGACATGCACCGGTATCGGCCCGATGGCGGCCGGGTCAATGACGGCCGGGGTATCCGTCCCCGCCGGGATCCCACCGCCGAGCACCTGCCCGGTATCGCGATCCAGGCCCGACAACGCACCGGCACGCCCGGTGGCGCCCCTCGGGCCACCCCGCAGGGCTGCATACCCCCCGCCTTTCCGTCGCACCGACTCCCGGCGCGGGTACCGTGCACGCAGATGAGGGGGACGACATGACTGTCGAGGCGGCGAATGTCAGGCTGTCG
>Ga0208081_1000387_pt1 | contig 10638 bp, 9 predicted proteins | sample NGESurshal092012_6_FD_184479 | JGI IMG/M metagenome (GOLD analysis project Ga0208081, IMG submission 184479) | Arctic peat soil microbial communities from Barrow, Alaska - NGEE Surface sample 415-1 shallow-092012 (SPAdes) | ecosystem: Environmental > Terrestrial > Soil > Wetlands > Peat ...
CCGCACCGGTGAATACCCGCCGCCGCCCAGCGCGAGCCACCGACCTCCGGTGGCCGTCTCGGCCAGCTCCCGCAACGCCACATACGACGTTCGATGACCATCGACGGTCAGATTCAGATCGGCCAACGGATCCTCACGATGAGAATCGGTGCCGTGCTGAGTCACCAGCACCTCGGGTCGGAACGCGCGCACCACCCCCGGCACCACCGCGTGGAAGGCCCGCAACCACGAGGCGTCCGACGTGCCCGCGGGCACCGCGATGTTCACCGACGTGCCCCGCGCCGCGCCGTGCCCGCACTCGGTCGGGTAGCCGGTGCCGGGGAACAGCGACAGCGGGCTCTGATGGATGGACACGGTCAGCACCCGCGGGTCGAGGTAGAACGCGGCCTGCACGCCGTCCCCGTGATGGGCATCGACGTCGACGTAGGCGACCTTGCGCACCCCGGCCTGCAGCAAGGCGGCGATGCCCAACGCGGCGTCGTTGTACACGCAGAACCCGGACGCGTGGTCGGCCATCGCGTGGTGCAGCCCACCGCAGAAGTTGACCGCACGATCGACCTCCCCGTGGGCGATCGCCCGCGCCGCGCCCACCGATCCCCCGGCAATCAACGCCGCAGCATCGTGCATATCCGGGAAGATCGGATTGTCCGGGGTGCCGATCCCATGCCCGACCGAGAAAAACGGAAAATCCGGTCCCGACGCCCGGCGGACCGCATCGATGTAGCTGGAGGTGTGGACCAGGCGCAAGGTCTGGTCGTCGGCCGGGCCCGGCGCGAACACCTCGAAACCGTCGATCACACCCAGGCTCCCGGCCAGCAGCCAGGTCATCTCCCAGCGCAGTGGGCGCATCGGATGGTGACCACCGAAGTCGTAACCGAGCATCCGCGGATCCCAGACCACCAACGGCCGGCTCACGGCCTCAGGCTAATGCGTCGAGTCTGCCGGCACCCCGTGGCCCGCCCCGCGCCCTGGCCTGCCCACGAGCCCCCGGACAGCGCGGGCCCCGCCCGTTACGGCCCGTCGCGCGGGGGTGGTGTCAGCGGGTGATGCCACCTTCAGGTCCGTCGTCTGGGCGGCGCGGCCCAAGGTGCGGCAGGCGCCGATGACGCTGTCGACCGGAACCGGTGGCTATGCGAACCTTCCCGGCGGGCTTGCACCGCGCGGCCAGTTTGCGCAGCATCGGCGTCCTGGTGGCGCTGACCAGGCCGGTGGTGCCGGGCCCGGTCACTCCTGAGGTCCGATCGTTTCGGGCCTCGCCTTGACGGGACGCTACCCGGTGAGTGAAGTGAACCAAATGAGCGCTGCTGCGGAGTCCTACCCGCCCCCTGCCCGCGAAGAGGCCCTCGGCGCGGCGGAGGATGCCGGCACGCTGGACCGCCTGCAGCTGCTGGGCACGGCGGCCAGGCTGTTCTCTAATGTCCCCGCCGTCGCCAGGGCCGGGACGAAGCTGGCCGGGGAACTCGCCAGGGTCGCCCTCGGGCGGTCCGACGTCGAGGCCGAACGCCGTGACTGGCGGTTCAAGGACCCGACCTGGACCGGTAACTCCGGCTACCACCGGCTGATGCAGGGGTACCTGGCGACGTGCCAGGCGCTCGGTGAGCTGGCCGAGCAGGCCGACCTACCCGACTGGCGGCAACGCGAGCGGGCCAGGTTCCTGGTCACGATGCTCACCTCCGCGCTCGCACCGACGAACACCCTGCTCGGCAATCCGGCCGCGCTGAAGGTGGCCCTGGAGACCGGCGGGGGCAGCCTGCGCGCGGGCGCCCGCAACTTCGTGTCCGACATGCGGCACAACGGGGGGCTGCCCTCACAGGTGGACCGGTCCGAGTTCGTGGTCGGCAAGGACGTCGCCGCCACGCCCGGCGCGGTGGTGTACCGCAACGAGGTGCTGGAGCTGCTGCAGTACCGCCCGCAGACGACGTCCGTGCACCCGATCCCCGTCGTCGTGGTGCCGCCGCAGATCAACAAGTACTACTTCATGGACCTCTCACCGGCCCGGTCGTTGACCGAGTACGCGCTGCAGCAGGGCCTGCAGTTCTTCGCGATCTCCTGGCGTAACCCGCGCAAGGAGCAGCGGGACTGGGACCTGGACACGTACGGCCAAGCGATCATCAGCGCGCTGGACGCCGTGCAGGAGATCACCGCATCCGACCAGGTCAACCTGTTCGGGCTGTGTGCGGGTGGCATCACCACGGCCACCGTGCTCAACCACCTGGCCGCGGTTGGCGACGATCGGGTGCGCAGCGTCAGCTTCGGGGTGACCCTGCTGGACATGTCGGTGCCCGCCCAGGTCGGGATGCTCATGAACAAGCGGCTGCTCAGCCTGGCGAGCTGGCGCTCGCGGCAAACCGGCGTGCTCGACGGCCAGTCCCTGGCGTCGATCTTCACCTGGATGCGACCCAACGACCTGGTGTGGAACTACTGGGTCAACGACTACCTGATGGGCAAGAAACCCGCCCCGTTCGACATCCTGGCCTGGAACGCGGACAAGACGAACCTGCCGGCCGCGCTGCACGGGCAGTTCCTGGACATGTTCGCCGACAACCTGATGGCCCGGCCCGGAGCGATGACGGTGCTCGGCTCACCGGTGGACCTGTCCCGGATCAAGGTCGACGCCTACGTCACCGGCGGCACCACCGACCACCTCACCCCGTGGCGGGGGTGTTACCGCTCCGCGCAGCTACTCGGTGGCGATGCGACGTTCGTGCTGGCCAACACCGGTCACATCCAGACATTGATCTGCCCGCCGAACAACCCCAGGTCCAGGTACTGGGTCGGGCCCGAGCCGGGGCCGGACGCCGACGCGTGGAAGGCCGGCGCCGACGAGCGCACCGGATCCTGGTGGGAACACTGGGCGGAGTGGATCACCCCCAGGTCCGGGGCCGCGAAGCCGGCACCGACCGAACTGGGCAACGGCGCCCATCCGGTGCTGGGCGACGCCCCGGGCACCTATGTGCACCAGCAGGCCTGAACCCGTCGAACCGGCGGCGCCGTCGACCGCATCAAACCCACGCCCCAGCAAATGCGGCCACCCCAACCGGCGGCATCCCGTTGGGACCCCACGGCGCCTCGTGGAACGACTACACCGAGTCTCGGGCCGTGGAGTCAGTCCTCTCGGCAGACCCGAATGACCCGGACCGCGATCTCCCCTGTTGGGCAATCAACATCCTCTGCACCATGAACTGCCCGTTGTGTTGATGACCTCAAAGCGGGGCTGGCTGCTGGATCACGACCGATTCGACACCGTCTTGGCCGCCTGGCGGGCAGCACGGGGGCTGGTGGTGACCGGGTGACCCGGTGACATCGCTTCGTGGTTCAGCGACTCTCGGATGTCTCCGTTAGGTCGTCCAGACGCGACCTGCACTGCGCGGCAACGGTTTCGACCTCGGCGCGGATGCGACCGAGGTCGCGTTGACGCTCGTCGAGGTCTGCTCCGATTTCGACGAGCCGGGTCAGCAGGGTTTCCAGCTGGCGGCGTTCGGAGGACGCGGCGCCGTCGTACATGTCGACGATTTCCCGGATCTCGCCCAGTGACATGCCGAAACGTTTGCCGCGCAGGATCAGCCGCAGGCGTGCATGGTCGCGCGGGCGGTAGATCCGGTAGCTGCCGCGCCGCTCGGGTGCGATCAGACCCTCGGCCTCGTAGAAGCGCAGCGTCCGGGTGGTGATACCGAGTTCCGCGGCCAGCCCGCCGACCGACCACACGCGCTCTTCCGTTTCCGCGACCATCGGGCTATCCTGATTGACGTAGACGTAAACGTCAATCATGGAAGTGGGCGATCCACCGACGATGTTCGAGCTATCTGAGGACCATGAGATGTTCCGCAAGGTGGTTCGCGACTTCGCCGACCGTGAGGTCGCGCCGCACGCGGCCCAATGGGACCGGGAGCATCGTTTCCCGCTCGACGCGGTTCACGCGATGGGCGAGTTCGGCTTGTTCGGGCTCGTCGTCCCGGAGGAATACGGCGGGTCCGGCGCCGACTTCACCGCGCTGTGCATCGCCATCGAGGAGCTCGGCCGCGTCGACCAGTCGATCGGGATCACCCTCGAGGCGGGTGTCGGCCTGGGGATCAATCCCATCCTGAGATTCGGAACGCAGCAGCAGAAGCAGGACTGGCTGCCCGATCTTGTCGCAGGTCGCAGACTCGCCGGTTTCGGCCTGACGGAGCCGGATGCCGGTTCCGACGCCGGCGCGACCAGAACCCGCGCCGTGCTGGCCGACGGCATGTGGACCGTCAACGGCGCCAAGGCGTTCATCACGAACTCCGGCACCGATATCACCTCCGTGGTCACCGTCACGGCCACGACCGGGGACGGGGAGATCTCGGCGATCCTGGTGCCGTCCGGGACGGACGGGTTCACTGTTCAGCCCGCCTACGACAAGCTCGGGTGGCGCAGCTCCGACACCCACGGCCTGACCTTCGACGACTGCCGCGTCCCGGAGGCCAACCTGCTGGGCACCCGCGGCAGCGGGCTCAAACAGTTCCTCGCCGTGCTGGACGACGGGCGGATCGCCATCGCGGCGCTGGCGGTCGGTCTGGCGCAGGGGTGCCTGGATCTGTCCGTGCGGTACGCCAACGATCGGCACACCTTCGGCCGACCGATCGGGTCGCGGCAGGGCGTGGCGTTCCAGCTCGCCGACCTCGCGGTGTCGGTGGAGGCGGCCCGGCTGCTCACCTACAAGGCCGCCGCGCTCAGGGACGCCGGCCGTCCCGGGTCCCAGGTCAAACAGGCCGCGGCGATCGCCAAGCTCTACTCCACCGAGGCGGCGGTGACCGCGACCCGGACCGCGACCCAGGTCTTCGGCGGCAACGGCTTCATGGAGGAATACCCGGTGGCGCGGTTCTACCGGGACGCCAAGATCCTCGAAATCGGTGAAGGAACCTCAGAGGTGCAGCGCATGCTCATCGCCCGCGGATTGGGCCTACCCGTCGAATGAGCCCTGCCACGCAGATCAAGGCGGCCCGCGACGCCACGCTCACCCCGCCGCACCGCGCCGCCGCCAAGCTGGCCGCGCAGCACAAGCTCTACGTCCGCGACCGGATCGCGCTGCTGTTCGACGAGGGCAGCTTCCTGGAGGACGGACAGCTGGCGAACGCCCTGGCCACCGGGTTGCCGGCGGACGGCGTGGTGACCGGGCAGGGGCTGGTCACCGGCCGCCCTGCGCTGGTCGTCGCGAACGATCCGACCGTGAAGGCCGGGTCATGGGGCGCCCGCACGGTCGAAAAGATCATCCGCCTCACCGAGCGGGCGATCATCGAGGAACTCCCGATCTTCTGGTTGATCGACTCGGCCGGCGCCCGGATCACCGACCAGATAGCCCTGTTCCCCGGCCGCCGCGGGGCAGGCCGAATCTTTCACAACCAGGTGAAACTCTCCGGCAAGGTCCCGCAGATCTGCTGCCTGTTCGGCCCGTCGGCGGCCGGCGGCGCCTACATCCCCGCGTTCTGCGACGTGGTGATCATGGTGGACGGCAATGCCTCCATGTACCTGGGCTCACCGCGGATGGCCGAGATCGTCATCGGCGAGACGGTGTCCCTCGAGCAGATGGGCGGCGCCCGCATGCACACCCAGGTGTCCGGTTGCGGTGATCTGCTCGCCGACGACGACGCCGACGCGATCGACCAGGCCCAACTGTTCTTCTCCTACCTGCCGACCTGTTGGCGTGAGCCGACGCCCGACGCCCGGGCCGTCGCCCCCGCCGTGCTCCTGGACGACGCCAGCGTGCCCGCCGAGGAACAGATCCCGTTCGACATCCACGGCGTGATCGACGGCATCATCGACGCCGACAGCTTCTTCGAGATCAAACCCGGTTACGCCGCCGAGCTCGTCGTCGGCCTCGGGCGGGTCAACGGCAGCTCGGTCGGCGTCGTGGCGAACAACTCCGCGGTGCGCGGCGGCGTGTTGTTCGTCGACTCCGCCGACAAAGCGTCCCGGTTCATCGAGATGTGCGACGCCTACAACGTCCCGCTCGTCTACCTCGCCGACGTCCCAGGGTTCATGATCGGCAGCGAGGTCGAACGGCAAGGGATCATCCGGCACGGCGCGAAAATGATCACCGCGATGTCGTCCGCCACCGTCCCGCAACTGTCGATCATCGTGCGCAAGGCCTACGGCGCCGGGCTCTACGCCATGAAAGGTCCGGGATTCGAACCCGACATCTGCATCGCGCTGCCCATGGCCAAGATCGCGGTCATGGGACCGGACGCCGCGGTCAACGCCGTCTACGCCGGCAAACTCGCCGAGATCGCCGACCCCCAGGAGCGCACGGCCTTCGCCGCCCACCGGCGCGCCGAATACGAGCGGGACGTCGACCTGCTGCGCCTGGCCTCCGAACTCGTCATCGACGGCATCATCTCACCGGCCGACCTGCGCCAGGAAATATCGACGCGACTGGCCGTTCTGGTCGGCAAATCCCGCCGCCAGCCCGACAAACACCACGGGGTGCGACCCGTATGACGCGCACCCAGATCCGCGGCACCACCCACCACGATGACATCGCGGCCGTCCTCGTCGTCCTCGCCGCGCTGCGCGGCAACCCCCGGACCGCCGCCGACCGCGCGGGACTGGCACGGTGGCGCGCGCAACGGCGGGCCGCCCTCACCAACAGCTACCCCCGACCGGGGACGGCCTTCACCGGACACGATCGAGCATCCCGCGGGAACGGAGATGCCTGATCGCGCCGACGATGCTCGTGAGATAGTCCAACACGGCCTGTGGTACGAGGACTTCCAGGACGGCGTCATCTACCGGCACCGACCCGGTCGAACGGTCACCGAGGCCGACAACGTCCTGTTCACGACGCTCACCATGAACACGCAATCCCTGCACCTGGACGCCGCATGGTCCGAGCAGCAGCCGTTCGGGCAACGGCTCGTCAACTCCATGTTCACCCTCGCGACAGCCGTGGGACTATCCGTCGCACAACTCACCGAGGGAACGATCGTGGCCAACCTCGGATTCTCCGAAGTCACCTTCCCGAAGCCGATGTTCCACGGCGACACCCTCTACGCCGAAACCGTTCTGCTGAGCAAGCGCGTCTCGGCATCACGCGCCGGTGAGGGCATCGTCACCCTGCAACACACCGGACGCAATCAACACGGCGACGTGGTTGTCCAGGCGGTACGCGCAACACTGGTCAGGAAACGCCCGTGACCACCCCGATCGGGCCACGCCCAGGGCCGGCCTGGTTGTTCTGCCCGGCGGACCGTCCGGAACGATTCGCCAAGGCCGCCGCCGCCGCGGACATCGTCATCCTCGATCTGGAGGACGGCGTTGCCCCAGCGGACAAGGCATGTGCGCGGAAGGCGCTGCTGGACACACCCCTGGATCCGGCGCGCACCGTGGTGCGGATCAATCCAGCCGTGCACCCGGACCAGCAACGCGACCTGGAGACGATTTCCCGAACCGAGTACACCACGGTGATGCTGCCGAAGAGCGAACACGCCTGGCACATCACCGCCCTTGCTCCACTGCACGTCGTGGCGCTGGTCGAGACGCCGCGTGGCGTCCTAGCCGCCGCAGGCCTCGCCGCGGTCGGCAACACCGCCGGGATGATGTGGGGCGCAGAAGATCTCATCGCCAGCCTCGGCGGCGTCTCGAGCCGCACCGCGGACGGAACCTACCGCGATGTTGCAAGGCACACCCGGTCCACCGTCCTGTTGGCGGCCGCCGCGTTCGATCGATACGTTCTCGACGCGGTCCACCTCGACATCGCCGACCTGGCCGGGCTCGGAACAGAGGCGGCGGACGCCGCGGCGATCGGCTTCACCGCAACGGCGTGCATCCACCCGACGCAGGTGCCCGTGGTCCGCAACGCCTACCGGCCGGCCGCCAACGACATTCACTGGGCGAAGGGCGTGCTCGCTGCCGCACAGACCGAACGGGGGGTGTTCACGTTCCGGGGCCGGATGGTCGACCCCCCGCTGCTCAGCCACGCCGAGGCGATCATCCGCCGCTCCGCCGCCGGGTAACCCCCGGCGCCGCCGGTACCGGACGTCCCCCGGCGCGGAGCGGCGCCCAAACGGTCTCCGATCAGAGATGATGATCAGCTGCCGGGCGCGCCGTCCCCGCCCCCATCGCAAGAATATCCAGCGCCCTCTCCCGCAATTCGATCTTGCGGATCTTCCCGCTGGTGGTCATCGGGAAGCCGCCGGTCACGTGCACGAACCGCGGAATCTTGTGATGCGCGAGCTTCCCGGCGGCGAAGTCGTGAAGCGCGGCGGCAGTCAGCGGCTCGACGCCGTCCCGCATGACAATCCAGGCCATGAGCTCCTCCCCGTACTTCTCGTCCGGCACACCGACGACCTGCACGTCCAAGATATCGGGGTGGGTATAGAGAAACTCCTCGATCTCCACCGGATAAATGTTCTCCCCGCCGCGGATCACCATGTCCTTGATCCGCCCAGTGATGCTGACATACCCGTCGACGTCCATCACCGCAAGGTCACCGGTGCGCATCCAACGCGCACGATCGATGGCCTCCTCGGTCCTTTCCGGATCATTCCAATAGCCGAGCATCACCGAATACCCACGCGTATACAACTCACCCGGAACGCCGCGCGGCACGGTCAGGCCGGTTGACGGGTGAACGATCTTCACTTCGAGGTGCGGATGAACCTGACCCACCGTGGAGACGCGACGCTCGACGCTGTCCGTCCGGCGGGTCTGCAGCGACACCGGCGAGGTCTCGGTCATGCCGTAGCAGATCGACACCTCGGTCATCCCCATCCTGTCGATGACCCGATTCATGACCTCAACCGGACACGGGGACCCCGCCATGATGCCGGTTCGCAGCGAGCTCAGATCGTGCCCGGCAAACGACGGGTCGTTCAGTTCGGCGATGAACATCGTCGGAACCCCATACAGCGAGGTGCAGCGTTCGGCCTCGACCGCGTCCAACGTGGCCGCCGCATCGAACCCGGGCGCCGGGATCACCATGCACGCGCCGTGACTCGTGGCCGCCAAGTTGCCCATCACCATTCCGAAACAATGGTAAAAGGGCACAGGTATGCAGATACGGTCCGCTTCCGTGTAACCGCACAACTCACCGACAAAATAGCCGTTGTTCAGAATGTTGTGATGGGACAGCGTCGCACCCTTCGGGAATCCGGTGGTACCCGACGTGTACTGGATGTTGATCGGATCGTCGGGGCTCAAAGTCAACCCGATCTTTGCCAACAATGAAGGGTCCGCGCGTCGACCGCCGGCGATGAGCTCGGACCACTCGCGGCCGCCGATCAGCACCACGTCGCGAAGCTTCGGGCAGTCGCCGCGGACCCCCGCGATCGTCGCGGCACAGTCCACGCCCCTCAAGTTCGGCGACGCCACCAGCGTGCGGAGTCCGGAATGTTTGAGCACGAATGCCAACTCGTGCGACTGGGACGCCGGGTTGATGTTGACCAGGATCACGCCCAGCTTCGCGGTCGCGTATTGCACCAGCACCCATTCCGCGCAATTCGGCGCCCAGATACCGACCCGGTCACCCTTTGCCACGCCCAGCGCGGCCAACCCGAGGGCAACCGCGTCGATCTCCGCGGCGAGTTCGTCGTAGCTCCACCGTCGCCCCTCGAAACAATCCACCAGGGCATCCCGTTCACCACAACGAGCGACCGTCCGGTCGAAATTGGCGCCGATCGTGTCCCCGAGCAACGGCGTGCTCGACACACCCGAGGCGTAGCTTGCGCACTGAACCTGCGGTAATTCGGCCATTCCACTCTCCTTACTCAACTTTCGCGGTACCTCAGGGGTGCCGACTTTGACCGGTCGTTCGCGTCGCGCCAGGTGATGGAGGTGGGCCGGGTCCGCGTCGCCGGCGGGCAGCAACATTGCCGGAACCGTTCATGTCGGCCTCCGCCGAACGGATACCCCGCGAACGTGACCACATGGACGCGGGCCAGGCAGGACCAGGCAGGGGTGGAGGAAACGATTTTCCCTGGAGCGCTGGCCCCGGCCCGATGACTGTTCGCCGTCGGTGACGGCCCACCCGCCGGGTGCGGGGTGACCGGAGCGTCGCTGGTGGTGGCCGCGGGCGGGCGGCGCAGCGGCACTGCGATCGCGGCCCGGGCCAATGCCTCGACCCCGCCGCTGTCCGGCCACCGCCAGCCCAGCACGGCTAGGCCGCCAACCAACCGAGTTCGGCGTCGGCGGGATCAACCGGCAAACTGCCCGAGCCCGGGTTGGTGGCCAGCGTCCGGGCCATCGGCAGGTACCGCCGGAACACCGCGTTCTGCGCGGCCGCCAGCGTCCGCGGAGCACTGTCGGTTCCGGCCCGGGCCAGGACGTACCACACGTCCTGGTTCGCTGCGGTGTCAGTGATCCGATCAGCGCTGACCATCCGATGGTCGGGCCTCACCGCGGCGCTGCCGAACCGGGTCCCGTCGGGAACAACCTGGCCGGGGCATCGACCGCACCTTGGCCGGCTTGTTGGACCATGTCGATGAGTGCCTCCCGTCCCGCCGATGACCCGAACGCGGCGGCCACTTTCGTGCACGGCGGGTTGGGCTTTACGCCTGAATGTCGCCCGAATGTCGGGGTGGCAATCGCGCAACTACGCTTCGACTGTGCCACGTTCAGGGGATTCTGTCACCCTTCGTCCCCTTTGTGGTGACTGCGCGTGGCCGGTGTGGCGGCTTCGCC